>Ga0209272_10000328_pt1 | contig 43819 bp, 41 predicted proteins | sample tdDd002_FD_187125 | JGI IMG/M metagenome (GOLD analysis project Ga0209272, IMG submission 187125) | Marine sediment microbial communities from the Atlantic coast under amendment with organic carbon and nitrate - tdDd00.2 (SPAdes)... | ecosystem: Environmental > Aquatic > Marine > Coastal >...
TTACAAGATCCGTAGCACCCAACGCTTTAAACAGCGGTTCTATCGTAGCAAGTCCTATCAAAACAAAGACCAGCACCACCATTACACCAAGGGTTAAACTATCAGTTGCATAACGCGTTAAGCGTTCGTGGTCCCCAGAACCCGCTGCTCTAGATACAACCGAGGCCGTTCCTTGACCAATACCAAGAGCTATACTGTTAACAACCAGTACAATCGGAAACGTGAAGGACAGAGCTGCCAGTTGATTTGTCCCAAGTTTACTTACAAAATAAGTATCAACCAAGTTGAATATGATGAGTCCGAGCATACCAAGCACCATCGGTCCGGCAAGTCGAATCAACGTTTTTTCTACATCCCCTTTTATTAATGAAGGTTTCATTCACGTCCATCCCCTTTACCGCATAAACTTGACTTTTTAAACAAAATATAGAAGATGATGAGTACTCGACGTCTGCATATTTGTTATACCCAAAAAGCTTTAGCGATATGCGTCCCTTGCCTTTTGTAAATGCATCAAGCTCTATTTGATGAGAGTCTGGGCTTTTGTTTTTCAAAAGGTGAACTCATTTCAATTAAGTACTTCCAGTATTTTTTAGGCATATTCTGCATTTGAAGCTTGGGATTAACACGCTCCTGAATTGCTATATGTTTATAGTATGTTTGCCATAACTCTTGAAACAATTCTTCTCTTTCGTGAAACTTAACATTCTCAGGAAGTTGTACCTCCTGAATATTCCACGATTCTCCATCACAAAGAACTGCAGTTGACCTTTTTAAATCGTGAAGAATCCAACGTTCACCACTGAGACGATTAAAAAAGTGTGAGCCCAGAATAGATAATACGTTATGTGTGCCTTCAAATTGACTATAAAGAACATTTGATTCGAGCTCCATAAATCTAATTAATCCAAGTAAGTGGTGAGATTCACGTGTCACCTTTCTATACAGATCAAGTACCGGACCAATGTCCTCATGTGCTCTATATTCCAGACATGATGGGCCGATTTTAAATGCAACCCTAATAAACCTATACACAAGAGTACCAAGCTCTTCATCCTCAGATAAAAATGCGTAGAGAATGGTTTGCAGCACTTCTTCGCCCAATTTTTCTTTAATGGAATTGACGACTTTGGTGGTTTTAATATGATCTGTATAAATCACAATGGTTTGATCAAAGAATGTGGGTTTATAGGCATCTTCTGTAATGATTGCATCAGGCTTATGATCTGTATAATACCCCTCATAGACGGCTGTCATAAGACCTTCAAAACTCCCATCATAAAGATAAACAACACTCATATTTTTCTCACCGCCTGAAATGCGTCTGGGTAAAATTCTGATAAAGACAACTGATTCAAACACAGTCTCTTAGAGTCTGGATCAGAATTTGCCAATATATTTCTTATTTTTGTCTCTTCTAAGTCGACTTGACCATGGTACCGCCCTTTACAAAGAATAAAATACTTGGCACGTTTCAAAACAACACCCATTTTCTTTAAATCTTCAAATGACAACCACGCAAATTTTCTAGAAGCAATGATACGTCTTGCCGAGGTTGGTCCAATACCCGGTACACGAAGGAGAAGATTCAAATCTGCTTTATTAACCTCAACCGGAAATAGATGAAGATTCCGAATCGCCCAATTGCATTTAGGATCGAGCAGCGGATCAAAGTTTGGATGCTCTTTTGTCAGAAGTTCGGTTGCATTAAACCCGTAGAACCTAAGAAGCCAATCAGCTTGGTAAAGCCTGTGTTCTCTAAGTAGAGGCGTATCTACAGTCGTTGGCAGCAAACTATTATTTTGCACCACAGGAATATAAGCCGAATAGTAAACACGTTTCAACAATAACCTGTCATACATGGCTTCAGATAATCTAATAATTGTATAGTCGGTGTCGTTGGTTGCACCAATCATCAATTGGGTTGTTTGACCTGCCGGAATGAAAGGCTCACGCTGATCTCGATACCTCACTGGGGATTGTCCATGACCTATTGATTTCTGTCTTAACCTGGCGAGTTTTTTAGTATGAGGACCATCAATTTTATTTTCTACAATTCGGTCTCGTATGAACTGCATAGGCGCAATAATATGCTCTTGTTTCTTTTGTGGTGCTAAAAGTTTTAAACCTTCTTTAGTTGGCAATTCCATGTTAATACTCATGCGATCAACATACCGTCCCGCTTCTTCAATCAACCTTTGGTCCGCGCCCGGTATTGCTTTCATATGAATATATCCGTTATATCGATCAACAAGCCGAAGTCGTCTCACGAGTTTAACCATGAGCTCCATCGTATAATCAGGACTAATGAGTACTGCAGAACTCAGAAACAATCCTTCAATATAATTTCGCCTGTAAAAGTTCATAGTGATATCTGCAAGCTCGTCTGGCGTGAACGATGCCCGCGGAAAATCATTGCTCTTTCTATTAACACAATATGCACAGTCATAAACACAGTCATTTGACAACAATATTTTCAGAAGCGAAATGCATCGACCGTCTTCTGACCAACTGTGACAAATCCCCGGAAGTGATGTATTCCCAAGCATCCCCTTTTTAGCAGCCCTATCGCTACCACTTGAAGAACAAGATACATCATACTTTGCTGACTCCGCAAGGATTTCAATCTTTTTCTTAAGATTCATAATGTTACCTCCCCACACGACACACGAACATATGTTCGTTTTTATTATACCATGAAATTGCATGTTTTGGAGAAAATTCGGGTATAGGGTTTAGATACTATGAAAAATGTCTTACACACAGGGGTGATACTATGTTTCAGCGTGCTAGAAAGTCAATATTTATACAGGTCATTCTTGCAATCGTGTTTTGTTCTATCATTGTTACATCAATGATTAGCCTAATCCTCTTTAATATGAGTTCCAACTATATAGAGTCAGTTTACGAGTATTCGACTAATGTGGATCACTCAGAAAATGCAGGAAACATTCAGTCTTTTGGAGATTTCCAAAGACTACTATTCTCTCGATTGATCATGCTCTTACTTATAGCTTCTGTTATTAGCATTTATATCTCCTTCAGTCTTGGCGATCTCATAACATCACCAATAATTTCATTCACGGAGTATGTGGCTCGTTCTGCTGACGCAAATCTAAATGAACCTGTCAATGCCGATCTCCTTAAAAATCAAAACGAAATCGGTACGCTTGCCAATAACTTTGATCAAATGCGACTCCAGATATTATCATCATTTGATCAAAAACAAGAGGCTACAAGCACCCTTGTACGTGGAGTTTCACATCAACTCAATACTCCAATCGGAAATGCTATGTCATCAATAAGTTTTTTAGAGTATACCGTTGAAAATGACGATTCACTGAGTGTTGATAGCCGCGAAAAATTCACAGAAGCATTATCCATTACAACTCGGAGTCTTACGACTGCGAGAGATGTTCTAAATATGTTTAAAGGCATCTCGATACACGAGAATGATCTTCAAGAGAAAATTTTTAACTTTAGTGAATACCTAAATCAATACATTGAAATAATTAGTGCTGACAGCAAGAATGAACATCTCCACTTTCAAATTACTGTCGAGCCCAATATATTCGTCAAAAGTTATCCAACTGTATTTCTTCAAATCATGACCTCGCTTGTTGCAAATGCTCGTGAGCATGCATATGAACCTCCACATGGAAAGGTCTGTAACATTCATATCGATGTTTATAGAAATAAAAATAAAGTGCATATAATATTTAAGGATTTTGGAAAAGGGATCTCAGCAAAAGTCCTTCCGCACATTTTCGAACCATTTTATACAACCAAATCGATTGGCGAAAAGACCGGACTTGGTCTGTCGATTGTCTATAATCAAGTCAAAAAATTGAATGGAACCATTGAATGTATTCCTGACATCGATGGAACTGCTTTTCTATTGAAGGTTCCAGAATACGGAGGTCGCAATGCAAATATTGATTGACCTAATTGATCAATTCAACACTTTAGTTTGGACATATATTTTACCAGCAATTTTACTTTTTCTTGGTATATTAATGACGATCAAATTAAAGGGATACCCTCAGAGAAATATGCATACAGCTCTGAAGTATTTGATTTCCAGCACGAAAAGCAAACACGGGGCCGGATCAATATCCCCCCTTGCCGCACTAGCTCTCGCCTTGTCTGCGACTGTTGGCATCGGTAATATTGTAGGCGTACTCTCAGCCATTCAACTTGGTGGACCAGGTGCGCTTTTTTGGATGTGGATAGTTGGAATCATCGGAATCACACTTAAATACTCTGAAACAACTTTGGCTCTAAAATATAGACAAGTCAATCATAAAGGCCAATACACCGGTGGGCCAATGTATTATTTAAGAGATGGTGTTGGATCAAATCTTCTTGCAATAATTTTTGCTTTGTCAGCAATCGCAGCCATACTTCTTGGAATTGCTACTTTTCCACAGGTTCATAGTATTATCGATATTTTCACCCACACATTTGAGACGCCTCTGATTCTCACATCCCTTGTTCTCTCTTTAGCCGTAGCTGCAATCACTCTTGGTGGTCTTAAAAGTACAGCAAGAATCGCAACTATTATTATGCCCTTCATCATCACACTTTTTATTGGCGGAAGCTTATTTCTTATATTAAGCCGTTATCAAGAGGTTCCCGCAGCATTTGCGCTTATCTTCAAATCAGCATTTTCACCAACTGCCGCTGTTTCTGGTGGAACAGGATACGCCATAAAACTCGCCATTGAGCAAGGTGCACGACGTGGTATTTTTTCAAACGAGTCTGGCCTTGGTAGTGCATCCATTGCCGCTGCCACTGCATTTAACATTAGACCTGCACAGCAAGGTCTTGTTCATGTACTAGAGGTTGTAATTGATACTCTAATTATTAATACACTTGTTGGACTGTTAGTTATTATGTCAGGGGTATATACTCAATCTGGTCCTGAACAAGTCCTTCTAAACTTAATATTTGAAGATCCGACTTATATTGGCCAAGTAACAATGACTGTCAGCCTTGTTTTCTTTGCTTTTACATCGATTGTCGCGTGGAGTTATTACGGCTCTCAATGTGCATATTTTCTCTGGGGAGAAAAAGGCAAGAAAATCTTTCATTATGTATTCGTGGTCGTTATTTTTATTGCTGGATTTGTGGACTGGGCTACGATTTGGACTTTATCCGATTTAACAACAGGCATTCTCGTATTTCCAAATTTAATAGGCCTCTTTCTACTGAGACATGAAGTTCTAGAAGAAACGAATAAAAACCGAATCCATTAGATTGGATTCGGTTTTTTTATTGCTATTTACAGTTTACTTTTCTCACCCATAATTTCACGATTTATATCAAAGAACACACGTATTAATGGATTGTTCTCATTCCCTCTTTTCGTAACCAGTGCAATTTTCCGAATGACAGGTTGATCAAATGAAATGATATCGAAGTCATATCTGTAGTTGTGCATAACTGAATCGGGAAGCATTGACACGCCGAGCCCTTTTTCTACCATAGCCATAACCGTGTTATTAAGATTAAAGCTGAATAGAATATTCGGGGTCACTTCGTGTCTTTTGAATAAAATTTGCATGTATTTATGCGGATGCGCATATGACAATATAAACGGATAGTCTTCAATGATCTTCATCGGTACACTGTCTAAATGTCCCAAGTTATACTCTTTCGGAACAAGCACCATAATTTCATCTTCAAAGCACAGTTCAGAGTACATGCTCGGAGTGATCAACTCTTCAACGAGAAATATAATGTCGACTTGGTCTTTAGCAAGCCAGTCCCTCATTTCATCAAGTCCACCTTCATGAAATATCATATGAATGCCTGGGAATAACTTCTGATATCTTACCAGAATTTCTGGGAGGATCTTGGTTGAAGTACTGCCCAAACTCCCAATTCTTAATTGACCTGTATCTTTTCCATTAATAGAATTCACTTTGTTTATCAATCTACGCTCAGAAGTTAATAGGCTCTCAACAAAGGGGCGAATATCTTGTCCAGCTCTGCTAATTTCAACGCCTTTTTTACTGCGTATAAAGAGTTCAAATCCGAGTTCTTCTTCAAAACTCTTCATAGAATGACTTACAGCTGATTGTGTCAAATTTAATTTTTCTGCTGTTCTGGTAAAGTTCTTGGTCTCAATTATACTTTTGAATATTTCGTATTTTAAAATCGACATAATATGTGCACCTCCAGTTATATATAATGATATTTTATTGTATCACATTCATGAATAATAATAATGACAACGATCATCTTAATTCATTTTACTCATGTATAAAATGGATGTACACTGTCATTGAAAGGTGGTGCTTCACATGAATCACTTAAATAAAAAGAATACAGCAGACCTACTATATAGAATTTCAAAGCTTCTTGGTTCATTCCTTATTATTTCATTTGGTATTATTCTTATGCTCAACGCAGATATCGGCATGAACGCTTGGAGTACACTTGCGCTCGGTGTGAGTAAAGCTACAAGTATTTCTTTTGGACAGGCAAATCAACTTATTGGTCTTGCCATCCTCATAGTTATGGGTGTCTTCAAAATCTACCCAGGTATTGGTACGATTCTTGATTTAACACTCATTGGTTTTCTCGTTCACATCATTGAACAGCTGCATGTTGTCTCAACCCCTAACGAACTTTCCATGCAGCTGTTGATGTGTTTTGTCGGCCTCGTTCTCTTTTGTTACGGCCTTCTTATTTATTACAAGTGCGGTCTTGGCATTGGACCAAGGGAATCTATCGTTATGGCTCTTGTCAAAAAAACCAATAAAGGCTTAACCGTCGTAAAAACTTCCATAGAAAGCACTGTATTCATTTGCGGTGTCATGATGGGTGGCGAGTTCGGAATAGGCACAGTCCTGATTACAATTTTCACAGGCAGGATTATGGAGATCATTTTTAAACTTCATAAGTATGATTTTAAAAACTCCGAGCATCTTGACTTAAGACATACATTCGAATATATCAAAGCTTAAAAAAGCGTGAAACACTCTAATTTTCATTGAGTGTTTCACGCTTTTAATTTTTATTACTTAAGTAAATAGAAACAACACGCTGTAATAAGTGTTGGCAATAATGCATATTTCAACAGACTTAATGATGAAATTCCCGATTTAAAATGTTTTTTTAAGATGGACTGACCAACAGGGTTCGGTGCGTTTGCCATAACGGTCAAACCACCACCTGTAATAGCACCACTGACAATGGCATATTTTAATGAGTCTTGAAGGTTTGGAACCAAAGTACTCAAGTATGTTATTGAAGCATTATCATTAAATGCCGTAAGAACTATCGATGTTATATTAAGTCCCAACTCAGGCAAGTTGCCCAGAATTGGAGCAATCCACCAAGCTTGTAATGTGCCATGAATCACCAAGCCAGCAAGGAAAAATGCAACTAGAAGTGCTGGCTTTAGATCAATTCTATTTTGATAAAAATTCGTCACCTGGAAGAAACCGAGGAAGAACAAGAAGCCTGATAGGAACAGTACAGGATCATGTGAATTTGCCACTGTCCATATAAGAAATAGGATATGAACAGCAATGATCCATTTAGGAACGGCCGACTCGCGTGAGTTCCAGTTGGGATCTCGGTATGCAGGGCGATCCTCGTCAGGGAGCAACCCTGGAATAATCTTCTTCATTTCCTCAAGCTGTATGTCTTCAAATTTCTCATCAATGGCATTTCTTATATCGTACTGCTCAATCTCCTCTTCAGTGAGTCGTCTAATTGCAAGATCTTCAAGGTTGCCTTTCAAAATATCAGAATATGCATTGAGCTCTTTTGAAAATCCCACACTTGAGTCTACAATGTTGACAAGCTGAGTAAAACTGTGTTCCAGCTCTTTCGCACTGACAAAACGACTTTGAATATCACGCCTATAACGATAGTCACTGTAAGCAGACCCGAGAGCATTTATATCCTTTTTGAAAATCAAATAATAAGCTCCCGTTGATAACAATATAGCAAGCATAGCTTTCCACCCAAAGGTTAAGAACATAAACTGCACATTCCAGTCCCATGGCTCTGCTACCATCAAAACGGGTGGTGCCGCAAAATTTGTAAGCGATCCGCCAATCGAGATATTTACAAAAAGCAATGCAAGAGTAGCATACCTCAGATTGCGGCTGGGTTTTAAACGATAGAACTTTTCCGATAACAAAGTGGCTCCGATTGTCATTGCAGCCGGCTCAGTTATGAACGAACCCAAGATCGGTGCAAATACAAGAATCGTCAACCACCATAACTCAATAGAGTCTCCAAAAAACTTAACAAAACGCATGGCGATGACTTCGAAGAATTTAATAATCGGCCGACTTGAAGCTATTGTCATAATAACTATAATGAACAGTGGCTCTGTATATTGAAGACCATCAACAAATCCAACAAAGGTGTCCCAACTGTAAAACATTGATATAAAGAGAGCCAGCATAATGACCCAAATTCCAAATACCACTTCAATTTCACCCAGTAGATGATAAACGCCAGCACTTATAGAATGGCTATTTTTATCTACAAAACCCTGTTTGATAAGTTCTTGGTAATAGGCTTCACGTTCATGTGCACGTTTAATAAAATAACTGCTCATGAGGGTATGGATAATCGCACTTATAAATATAAGAGTTGCAACCAAATTAAAAGGTTCTTTTTCAATACGATTAAGAAGAATCTCTTTGATCGAGGTCAGTTCTTCATCTTCATACGATGAAATAAGGCGTGGAAATTCACTTGTAGTTTCCGTAGAATGTGCGCTTGTTCCAGTGGTCCAAATTGTCAATGAAGTCAACAGAATTACGAGTATGAGTGTTATTTTGAACCGACGATGTGTTTTTATCATAAATCACCTACACTTTCGTACAGGATGTTTAAAATATATTAATTCGACGTTCATATGTAAGTGTCATACCCGTTTTTGAAATAATTTCACATCTGTCAGGCCCTTAAAAGTACGTTCAAAAAAACACCATCACTTAAGTGATGGCGTTTTATATACTGTTTCGGAAAACATACTCTAATTAACGTTCTACTTTTATGCAAAATTAGTAACAAAACAAGCTGTTATATCGTCACCACTGCCTTCAGTTGACGTGTCAGTTAACCACGTTTCAAAATTGTCTTGAATAGCCGCAATTCCGTGAGATTTTGTAATTGATAATAGATCATCAATAACTTTAATGAATCCCTCTTCCTGCTTGAAGGAATTCGGGTATCCATCTGTTGTTGCAAGAAGAGCTTCTATTTCATCTATTTCGTATATATCTACAGTGTAATACCTATGTGCAAATGGCAGAGCCAAACTTTCTGTCTCATTGCCTACTCTTTTGTCTTGATTAAGAACCATAACATCAGGCTTATTCTTATACTTTAAAAGAAGTTCTGCATCACCAATATTCATAACTATAATATTATTTTTTGAAAGTATCACAGTCATTAAAGTTGTGCCATAAGCGATTAGAGCATTTTTCCCGAGTGTTTTCCTTTTCTCTTCACTGAGATCATCCACTTCAGAATCTGAAAACGCATTTTCTCCAAGATGTCTAAGTGTGGCTTTTGACCATGACTCTGCTATGGTTTTACAAAGTTCCTCACATATTTCCTTTGATTTTTCTGGTGTTTCTGTGATCAAATCCATTTTTTCAGTGATGAGGTCATTGGCAATTTCTACGGCCATCTTTGAACCCAAATCACTTCTAAAACATGCATTGCTCCCATGTCCATCTGCTAAGGATATAATCAATTCATCACCAAGTTCACGTACATCAATGGCGTCTTGATTAGGGAGTTCGCGGATCACATGCAGATTCCCTCTGACACTTGAATATGCCATATCTAATGACATCATGCTACCAGACATCCGCAACACTGACATCTGTTGATTCCCAGAAGTCATCTGGAATTTCAGGAATTATAACATTACTTGCAGGACTCACAGATTCCTCAGTTTGAGAAGCTGGAGACGATGCAGCTTTCAGCACCACTGTTGAAACCCATTTGATATATTCTACGAGTTCCTCAGCATTATCTGCTTGAAGAACCTTAAGATCGTCATTGTCAATAAACTCTCGTAGAACACGTTCATTGGCTGACTTTCCAATGCCAATACCTAAGCGTACAGCTTTACGTCCCCACGGCTGTCTTAAAAGCTCTTTTAATGCTGCTTTATAGTCATCTGTCGGTTGTCCATCCGTTACAAGTACAAGTACCGGCGGAAGGGCACGATCAGTCATCGGTGGCATTTTTAAAGCGTCCGACAATAGTGTAAATGCCTTCCCCATATCTGTCACACCATGAGGCTCTAAGTCTTTCCATCTAAAGTCATCAATATGCACAGGCTCTTCAATATGCCAATTGGCACCTGAAGCAAATGAAATTGCACGAACCAATACATCAGCATTGGGATTTTCCTCAGCAACGCGGATCATATGCGGAATGGCACTGCGAATAGACTGATTGAGTGCATCCATTTTTCCGTTGTTTTTCATAGAAGTTGAACAGTCTGCAATCCATATAAAATGCAGTGGTCTTGTTGATAGTTCACCACCAGGTCTTACGATATCCATAGGTTTCCTCCTTATGCTCTGACAAACCCTATTGCATTATTTCCGAAGTGAATTTCCTCAGCACGATCAAGTCCCACAGTTGAGCCCTTGCTAATGCTTACAGAGCGTCCATCTTTCAACTTGACGCTCCAAGGCGTATCTGAGTGATTACGAAGCCCCAACAAATCTCTTTGCTTTGGATTTCTAACCACTTGTCCAATAACATTTCTAAAGTTTATTGTTCTCTCTCGGTCAATATGGTGACCAAATATTTTAGTATGATCATTTAGAATCACAATATCATGACCTATTTTTATCCTTGCAGGTATATTAAGCGGTTTCTTGCAAGCCCAACACATCTTCTGCTTACCCGTTCTCATCAGATTTATATCATAGAAGTTCTCAGCACCGCAATTGCACTTAACAATAGAGTTTTTCAGTGCTATCAAATGTTCCTTCCACTCAGATTCTATGAGTCTTCCGCCTTTATACTTAGAAAGTCCTTTTGTAAATGATTTTACAAACGCATCTTTAAAAGATTGTGGATAAATATCCCAAAAAACAATAGCATTATCATGCATACCACTAACAGGGCGGTTGCTTGAATTAATTGGATCAAAAATAAACACAGGATGTGTACCATACAACTTCTTCATCGCAGGAAGATCAAAACACTTAATACTCGCTTCTTGCTTGCCTTCAAGCGGATGGTGAACCATAAACATGTAGAACAAAAGAACACTCAGTGAAAACAAGTCTGATTGTACATTTGGAAGACTGTCTCCTCTTACGATTTCAGGTGCCATAAATCTCGGCGTTCCCAAAATACTTTTATCTGCATGACGTTCACTGGTAACATTATCATTGTCACATATTAAAATATCTCCGAGCTTATCATTTATGAATACGTTGCCAAAAGAGATATCTCTGTAACACAAACCTTTTAAATGTAATTTTTCAAAGCTGTCAACCATTTGTATTGCCGATACTGTTAACGTATAGAAGCTTGGTTCAATTTTTCGCTTCATTAAATCAACAATACCTTTATAATGCTTATCTCTAAGCTTCATAGAATAACCAAATCCGTTAATTCGCTCGTCCGACAACAATTCCATCGGCCACAAGAATTTATCATTTGGAGGGCCGATTGCAATCAGTTTTTTTATGAGTTCAAGTTGATTCTCAGTTGCAGAGTGAGGATAATACCATTTTACGGCATAGTCCTTCCCCGACGTATGTGCCTTAAACACTTCGCCTTGGCCACCAGAACCAAGAAATTCCTTGATGACATAAGATTTTCCAGTATGTGATCTTACAACTTGACCACGTCTTAATTTATAAGCCATTTATATGTAACCCTCTCAGTAATTTTAAGTATTAACTATAGTATATATTATTTCCACCATACTTTTCTACGGTAAAACCCATAGTTCATATTTTAGCACAAAAAGGAAATGTTTTACCTTTAAAGTTTATTAACTTACGCTTTTATAAAATGTATTACATTACTGAAAAAATCTTGATCTTTATTGACAATTTTTATACTCTCCATTATCATTTAAAGTGATTATAGGGGGAGTAACCTGCTCATTTTTCTACTTTTAGAGGAATTGGGATTCATGGTCGTCATTACAGAAGCGATAGCTTCTCGGTCATGTTGGCATCCGTTTGTCTGGTAAGACTCTACAATCAGCTTATTTACGTGCTGGTTGGGGGTCTTTTTTATATTCTGATGACTCAACCTATACAGTTTTAAGAAGGAAAGGATGTACATCATGGAAGCACTTATTCACAATTATTATTTAACTTTCCCAACATTTGTACTCGTGTTGATTATTGCAGGAGCACTCTATACCGTAGGAAAAGGCGCAGACATCTTGGTTGATGAAGCCGTAAGTCTCTCCGTTCACTGGGGCATTCCAAAAATGGTTATCGGTGCAACTATTGTTTCACTCGGCACAACCCTACCAGAAGCCGCTGTTTCAGTTATGGCTGCTGTTGGTGGCAACCCAGATCTTGCTCTAGGTAACGCAATAGGATCGATCATCGCTGATACAGGACTTATTATTGGTCTTGCAGCACTTATTGGTCACTTACCCGTTGACCCTATGATCATTAAGCGTCAAGGTAAATTGCAGTACTTAGCTTGTGCTCTACTCACAGTTGTAAGTTTGCCTTTTTTAACAGCTAAGCCTGGTGGAAACATCAGCCAGCTTATGGGCTTTGTCTTCTTAGGTTTACTTGTTGCCTACATTTACATTTCATTGAAATGGGCAAGAGAAGAAAACGGACAACATGATGATGAGATTAAAGAAGAACTTAGTCCTGTTTACCTTCAGATCATAAAGCTGCTAATCGGGATCACTCTAGTAATCGGATCTTCAAAGCTGCTCATTCCAGCTGTTGAGATTACTGCGATTCGTATTGGTATTCCTCAAGGTGTCATTGCAGCCACACTTATTGCATTTGGCACAAGTTTGCCCGAACTCGTTACCGCTATTACAGCCGTAAGAAAAGGCCATGGAGAGCTTGCAGTTGGTAACATTGTTGGTGCAGATATTCTAAACGTCTTATTTGTAGTTGGCGCATCTGCTGCGGTTACAACTGGCGGACTTCACGTCCCAGCCGGTTTCTACAAACTTCAGTTTCCAACTATGATGATTGTGATCTTTGCTTTCCGTCATTTTACCAAAGGAAAAGATCTACAAATAACAAGAAACGAAGGACTATTCTTGGGTGGAATTTATGCAATTTATATTATTTTGAACTACACTTGGTTGGCATAAGTCATTCGATACTCTAATTTTAATAAAAACACCAAGAGCTCTGAGTCCACATATGTGAACTCAGAGCTCTTTTAGTATCATCTTTATTAATTTCATTTACGCCTGATCAGCTATCTCTAAAATAAGAGCTTTCGACTCTTCCCACCCAAGACAGGCATCTGTGATGGATTTTCCGAATACAATACCGCACTCATCTTGCTTGCCTTCTTCGATGTAGCTCTCGATCATGAGTCCTTTTACCATTTTTTTGATACCTTCATCATGATTTCTAGAACGCATAACTTCAAGACAAATTCTTGGTTGCTGTTCATATTGCTTCATTGAATTGGCATGGCTTGAATCAATAATTATAGCTTGGTTATCTAGGCCACGCTCTTTATATTTCTTACTCATGAACATAAGGTCTTCGTAGTGGTAGTTCGGAATGTTTCGACCATATTGGTTCACTGCACCACGAAGAATACCGTGTGCATAGCCATTACCACTTGTTTGAACCTCGAATCCATTGTAAATGAATCTATGAGATATTTGAGCCGCTTTTATGGAGTTCAGCATAACACCAAGGTCACCACCTGTTGGATTTTTCATTCCGGCAGGCACTTCCATACCACTCACTGCCAATCTATGTTGCTGATTCTCAACAGAACGTGCACCGACAGCCACATAACTTAATACGTCATCTAAATATGGGTAATTCATCGGATAGAGCATTTCATCAGCCGCAGTAAGGCCAGTCTCCTCCATTATTCGAATGTGCATATTTCGAATAGCTTTAATACCTTTTAGAATATTAGGCTCATCCATAGGCACAGGTTGATGAAGCATACCCTTGTAACCTTCACCTGTCGTTCTAGGCTTATTTGTATACACTCTCGGGATAAGAACCAGCTTGTCGTCCACTTCTTTTTGAAGCTCCGCCAGTCGGCTCACGTAGTTAACCACTGCTTCTTCGTCATGTGCAGAGCATGGACCCACTATTAAGATAAATTTGTCACTTTCGCCAGTAAAAATCTTGCGGATCTCTTCATCCCGCTTAGCTTTCATATTTCTAAGCTCCTCCGGGAGCGGAATCATCAGTTTGATTTCTTCCGGCGTCGGGATTTGGTTGATGTAATCGAATGCCATTTGTAACGCCTCCTTTTGTATGTGTAAAATTGGATATTGAGACGATTATAGCACTATCTAGCAACATTGAAAGGGTTATTTGGCAATTCAATGAATAGCTTTTATTCTCTGCAATTTTTAAGGATTATCAGAATATTTGAAATTCAAGTTCAAAGCTTGAGATGCACGACATCATAGTCTAGGAAGTATAAATTCTTTGAATAACATAGTGAGTACAAAAACACGTAGCATAATGCTTAACAACGAGTATTTAACCTTGCTATTTATCAATTCTATCTCCAAGTGCTCTTGTACCAGCAATGCTTTAATATACTGCAACCCAAATTGATAAAAGTCACCTTCAGCCGTTTCGAGTTTTAAAACCATTCCAGAGCCATAACATAGTATTTGTGCTTTGATTATAGATTCCAAACCAATTTCCCAATCACCGGCAACGATTCTTTTGTCAGACATAATAAATAAGGCTCGCCTCGCAGCCAACCATTTAGTCCCTCGTTTTACGTCTTCTTCACAATCCAATATGATTGCTTTTGTGCCACCATAGCCTATTAGACTCTCGTTTGGATACTTCTTTTTAAATTGACTGAGTTTAAAAGGTGACAGATAGATTAAATCTACAAGTTTCTTTAGTATGTATTTCATTTATATTTTCCTTCCAATTAATCCGCCTACTTTTCCTTAAGTAATGTATCTATTTTCTCCTCAATCCTTTTCATACTCTCTTTCATTTCTTTTTTCTTTTTTATAGACCTTATGACGATATACGACAATCCAATAATCATTGCAAGTAGACAAATTATGTTTACTATTTGAAATACAAGTGTCCCGTCAAATGCTATAATGCCTGCTGATTCCATACATAAACCTCCATATATTCGAGTTAATAATTTCAATTGAAGAGCTCGTCAAGTTCTTCATCCCAACGAATTCTATAAATGTCTTCATTCTCACTCTAGTTCAATCCTTTTTTCAACAACTTCAAAGTCTCCTGTACAAACACATACATATTAACATAATCATCCTCTTCAGTTTGATTTAACGTGCCAATAATATATGCATCATATTCTGGAACATACCATAAAAATGATTGAGACGAGCCTTCATGCCCAATCAATGTTCCTTCGAACTGATTTGACTTAACACGCCAATGCCCCAGTCCGTAATTTGAAACCGGATTATAATCTGTCATCAACTTTATCGTTTGTGAGTATTGAAAGATCTGATTGTTATTCCATGCAGCAAGGAATTTATACAGGTCGTCAGTGGTTGTAATTATACCTCCCCCTGCCCAATCCGCAGAAAGCATATTCGTATCTGTCATATTGAAATCCCACGAGAATGTATGTGCAAAGTTTGTATCTGCATCTGGTGAAATAGACTCTTCTCTGAATTTAAAATAAGTATGACTCATGTTTAAAGGCTCCCATAAATATTGTCTGTAAGCCTGCGCCAGATCCATTTCAGAAACATTCTCCAGGATCATCCCCATAAGAACATAACCCGTATCAGAATAGTGATATCCATTTCCAGGCGGAAATACTGGAGTCAGATTTTCCTTCACAAAATCAATAGACTCAGTAGGCAGCCACATTGTATCAGGCTGCGCCATCATTAATTCTTGGAAGTCCGGGATTTGATTTGAGTTGAAATCACCATCTTCAAAATAGTCTTGCAAGCCTGAAGTATGACGCAGCAAATGTTTGACAGTCACCTTTTCAGAGTAATCTATTCCATCAATCACATGGAGTCCTGTCATAATTGTCGCAGGCAAATACATACTGATTGGATCATCCAAATCAATTACATCCTCTTCAACAAACAACAAGGTAAGAGTTGCGAGGGTCATTTTACCTATACTGGCTGCATAAAATTGATCGTCAACCGTTGCTGCAATACGCCCCTGTGGATCTGCATATCCCCAAGCATTTTTCCACACGTATTCTTTTGAAGGGATAACCACTTCAAATATTGCATTTTTAATTTGTGCTTGATTATCTGAAAGCAACTCGTCAGTTAAAGCATTTAGGTCATTCGTTAACTCCTCTTCTGTTGAGAGTGAATCATTTTGCAGATAACTACAGCCAACTGTTGCGGTTAGGACCACCATAATGAGCAATATAATTTGACTACGCTTCATAATCTGACCTCCTCTGCTTCTATGTTGTCACGCTTATGTATATTCAGAGTTATTGATGTACCTATAACTTTTATACCAATTTATATTTAAAACTAATTCATAAATATCATTTTTTCGTTTTTTAGAAACTGAAACCTCATATCAGTCATAATTATTCTACCTTTTTTATGGCTGTGTTCTGCTTGATAAAGTAAGTCAGCTGAATCTGCATCGACGACCACTATTTCATATATATGTTTCCCATCTACATGCATTTTTCCATACAACTTACTGTCATACATAAAGAAGTATCGACCGTCATTATAGGCTGACACGCTATTATGTTTCGACTCAATCTTAATATACTCTTGCTTCACTAATTTGAAATCACTATCATAATATTTCAAAACTGGCTTGAATGTATTCACTTCTGTACAGAGCATTATAAATCCATCCTTGAAAGAGAATAATTTTTCAATTTCAACAATCTGATCATCAGCAACCGAATAAGTTTCAGACTCATCTGTACTAAAATTATGCTTATAGAACCAAACGGTGTTTGACTCTAATAAGGTTTGATAAACCGTGTCATTTTGCACAACGGCTAAATCACTGTGTATATGACTGCCATCATTAAATGGTTCATCCCATGGTATGACCTCTTCTAATACAGTAAAATCTTTAGTGTCGATTATATACACTTTATCCGAGCAAATGTATACTGAATCATCATCAAATTGACATCCAGTAATATCCGCACTCTTGTCATGATTGATCTTTATCATTTTCATATCATCGTCGTATAGAAAGAATACTCTCCAGTCATTGGTCTCATATTCTTTGAAAATGAACAAATCATAATCTAAAGTATTGCTATGATATACGAGCGCTTGATCCTCATGCTTTGAGAGTTTACGTAACTTAAGTTCTTTTTCTAATTTTTCTAAAGCACTTTGAGAGTAAGTTGAATGGCTGACTCCATTCATCGGTAAAAAAACTTCATTGCTTTTTACAATCATTTTATTTTTCCATAAATATGTTTCATAACCTTTAATAGCTTTATCAAAATAATTCTCGTAGAACAATGACGCTTGTACATCTACAGTGGCCATTTTATCTACTATAATTTCGAAATCTATTTTTTTTGCCTCGTCACTATGCTCACCGACATACCATTGCAAGCTAAGTAAAGCGACTGCAACACATAAAGTTAAACTTATTTTTTTATATTTGATTATCATGGTGCACCATCCCATAAATAAATTTAGCAGCTCTTCCTAATCAAAATTGATTTTCGCATACTCTAATAATTTTACCACTAAGGACCACCACATAAAAGTAACAATGTAAATTTTTAGCAAAGTAGAACGCCCACGCAATGTACATGAGCGTTCTACTTCAAGTTCAGTTTTAAGACTTGTAAAAGGATGTAATTACTTTTCCGCTTCAATCATCGCCGAGACAACGTAACGTCCCATTTCATTCTCTGGAGAACACTTTGAAATGCCATCATGCTCTTGAACCTTAATTTGAACTTTACTAAAACCTGCATCCTTCAACATCTGCTCCATCTCAGAAATCAAAGCAGCACCGCCAATACAACTAGAATACAGATTCATGTTTTCCCGAACTTCATCTGGAATTTCATTGATCGCTAATATATCTGAAAGACACAGACGACCACCTTTTTTAAGAACACGATAACTTTCCTCAAACACACGGCTTTTATCAGGCGATAAATTGATAACACAATTGGATATAATAACATCAATTGATGTATCTGCAACTGGTAAGTTTTCAATTTCTCCCAGCCTGAAGTCAATATTCTCATAACCTGATTCTTCAGCGCTTTTACGTGCGAGAGTAATCATCTCAGGTGTCATATCCACACCAATGACATTACCACTATCTCCTACTTTTTCCCTTGCCAAGAAGCAATCCAAACCGGCACCACTACCTAAATCTAAAATAGTATCACCTGGTTTTAGATTAGAAATTGCAACAGGATGACCAGATCCTAGTGGCATATGTGAAAGAATAGGGACTTGTTTGAGTTCCGACTTCGTATACCCGACTCCATGTGCTGGTGTTTTTTCTGATGAACCCGAATCACAACAAGAACCACTTCCACAACCACATCCTGTGGATTTACTAGAAGCGAGCTTTCCATATCTACTACGAACAGCCTTCCTGATTTCATCATGACTTCGTTTCATGTTGACACCTCCTCGTCCTTTCACTAATAATGACGTTGAAGAAGCACAATGGTTTCTTTAACTTATTATAACTTTACCCATTTAAAAGAGCTTTCTCATGAGTAACTTCATTTTGCATTATAAATATAAAAAAACAGCATCTTCAGACACTGTTTTTATACAAACTATAGTTTAACTCATAAACATGATTGTCTTCTAATTAACCTTACTTCTGATTACTATTCTTAGATCCAAAACCTAGTACATCTGAGCTTAATAGTGCTATCCCAATTAAAAAAAGCAACGGAACGAATAAATTTTCAAACAGTGATGGCATCCTAAGAGTGCCAGAAGTACCTCCACCCATAACCGCAACACTCATTTTTCTCGCACCGTATAACATAATTGAAAATCCACGCTCTATTGTATAAATAAATGCAGCTGCAACAATTGATATCAATCCTAGTTTTCTGTTCATTTGAAATTCTCCTATTTCTTTTAATTAATGATTTCACCTGATGTTGGCATAGTTGCCTTACCATCTACATCATAAAAATACAGCGGCAGTCCTTCTGCAAGTATTGGATGAATAGTTTGTGTGGGATCCTGTTTCTGATGATGAATATGCAGATGTGGCTCTGAAGTAGATCCCGAGTTTCCCACTTTACCGAGATAATCACCGACTTCAACATGATCACCCGCCACGACATCGACAGAGTTCTTCTTTAAATGATTCAATAGAAGAAACGTCTGAGTCTCGTCTATCTTGATATACACGTAATTGCCTTCCATTGAGATAAAATCTTCTGTATTAGGCGTTATATCGTCTTCTCCATCATAAGCCGCTACAACAACCCCAGCGACTGGAGCATAAACCTCTGTGCCATAAATACCGTAGTCTTCAAGGGTGTCACTCCCTATATCCTTTGGTTCGATAACTATATCGTAAGCCCAACGTTCTGAAGGCCAAATAACATGCGGTGCGTTGTTTTCTGTGGTGTCACCACCCCATCCTACTAAAACTGGTTCAACAAATGGAGAGTGTACAGTCACAGCAGGTTCAGCGCTTTCTATATCTATTGGATAGACCATTGGAATGATATTCATAAGCATGAGAATTGGAAACGCTAAAATCGCAGATAGAACAAGTGAAACCACCCTTGTAAGCACATGGTTTTTTTTAATAATACTAACGATCAAAGCAATTATATATAACAACAGCAAAATGACTCCAATTGGCGCAAGAATAAGTTTTAACAGCACCCAGCTTACTGCACCTGGCATTCCTGATACAATAGCGACACTCCCCCATAGAACTACTAGAGTGAGAGATAACACTATATTGAATATTTTCCCCAAACTAAATGACTTCTTAGTATTATTCATGATGAATACGCAACCTCCCAATGACAAAAACCTTAAAGTGTTATGTAAGTTTCCCAGCCAAGCATTATTTTACCATATATCAATGAAAAGCGCCCCTCCAAAATGAGGGGCACAATAGTATTTATTTTGTTACTGCAACTCCATCACTATAAATGTTACAGTATTATCCTTTTTTTCACGATCAAATTTAGTCATCTCTTTAAAGCCAATTTTTTCATATAACCGAATTGCTCTCTTGTTGAATGAAGCCACTGTTAATCTAAACTTCTTGTCTGGAAATTTGTTTTTTCCAAATTCAAGACCTTGCATGAAGAAGTCATAACCATTTCCTTGACCACATAATTCAGGACTCATTCCAAGACCAATATCGACAAATTTATTGTCTTCATAAACTTTAAATTCATTTCCAGCAGGCACTTGTGCCGCACTGCCAAAACAATAAAAACCTATGAACTTCTCCATATGATCCAGTGCCGAATAATAAGAGCCATTTAGAAACTCTTCAACGTCTTCTCCATCACCACTATATATGTCATAGGGTTCTTCATATGCCCACTTTGATACACATACAGCAAAGTTTCTACTCATTTCATTAATCGAACACTTCATTATTAGTCACCCTTCCTATGATATCCAGCCCTACAGTTGCTTTCCACTATTGTTAACTTAACCTTCGGTAAGAAGCTCACCCCTTATAATAAAGCTATGTTCTCGTTCATACTGTTGTTTTCTACTCTCCACCATATCAACTCATCTGTTTCTTTATACTTCTTAGCGCCAACATTTTCGAGCACCATATGTGAAGGAATATTGAACTTGTCTGTATCCGCAATTATAGCTTTAGCCTCAGGATTTTCAAAGATCCAGTCCATTAAACCTCTAAAGGCTTCTGATGCATATCCCTTACGTCTATGCTTTGGTTCAATGCCGTATCCGACAATCACTTCACCAAATTCATTTGGGCAACCCTTGATCATAATGAAGCCCACTATACAATTCTCTTCTTGAGAAACGATAGCCCAATTTGTCAGCCACAAATAGTTCCCTTCATCAGCAAGAACTTTGTTTCGTCTGACTTCCATAGCATATCGCAGATTATCATCAAGCTTTGTATCCGTTACACTAAGTCCAAAATTCTGCTCCATCTCCTGAAAGTTATCAATTGATAATTTTAAATTGCTTGCATCAAGAGGTATCAATTCTAGCCTTTCAGTTGTCAACTTCATTAAATCGACCTCCATATGTTCTCCATTAATTGAAGTATTGCATTTCGAATGCATAATATGTTCAAGTTTCTCAACAAAGTATTTTTTTACCATATCAATGTCCAATAAAAGCCCCTCAAATAAATGAGGCGCATATTTGAATCTGTTATGTAAAAAGAGCGAATCCTTTTGTCTTCGCTCTTTTGTTGTATATTTTTTAGTAATCCAGTCTCATAATATGTTCGCTTCCGAAAACCTGACCGTCGAATGCAAAACCACAACGCTCATATAATTTTACTGCACTTATACTCTCTTTATGTACACCAAGGAAAACCTTGTTGCGCGTAGTGTCTTGTTTTATTATTTCTAAGAGTTTTTCTAAAGACTGTTTTCCATATCCTTTTGATTGATATTTTTTTTCAATCATCATACGATAAATCCAATATTCACTATCATCTTCATCTATACAATACATTAAAAAACCGACCATGGCGTCTTCATCATATATCGCTAGCGGGATACACTCAGGTTGAACCTTAGATTGTGCAATTGAAACGGCATTTGATGTCACAAAATCAGTTTGATCTTCTGATACAGAAAGTCCTATGCAATCCCAAAAATTTTCTTGTGTAATCTCTTTAAATGTTACCAATATTTGTTACCCCCACTGTCATATATACTTTTTTATATTTTCTACCAACCCTTTATCTTACATATATAATATAACATATTTTTAATATATTTAAAATAATAATTCGTTCAAATTATTTTAACGATCATGCAATTACCGTATTCAGTCTTCTTACTAAAAAAGGCGTGCTTATAAAATTTTCATTTTCATAAGCACGCCTTTATATATTATTTTGATTTACGCTATTTCGAGTTGTTTCGTACCTCGACCCGTTAACGAAATAGGTTCCATCATTCCATTTTGAATGGCTCTGATCATATCTGTCTCAGAATTTATGACGTGATGGAATTTTGTTGCAAAGTTACCCACTTCCATATCTGTGTGAGAATCACTGCCACCACAAATTGGTAAACGGACACCTTGTGCTAACTTCAGTGCCTTCAAGTTACTAAATTCGTCGGTACGACCATTAAAAGCTTCAACAGCACCTAGACCTTTCACATCAGCAATAACATCGCCTAATCCGCGATTGTTCATTCTGTAAGGATGCGCAGCTATTGTTGTTCCGCCTCTCGCATTCACAAAATCAATTGTCTCTTGAGCAGAAAGTCTTTCGGGAGGCATTTCGTCTATTCCAAAACAAAGCAGATCACCATCGAGTGTATATATTTCTACACCTACGAAAACTTTAAATCCAGTTTCTTTTGAAACAGTCTCAGCCATAGTTCTGAGTCCAAGATCGTCGTGATCTGTGATACAAATACCATCAAGTCCACGCTGCTTAGCTATATCAATTGCATTAAATAAGTCAAGTTGACTATCTGAAGAATTTAATTTTTGATGAATATGCATATCTATAATCATAAGTTACCTCTTAAACTCTATTATATAAACCAACATAAAAGGATGGCTCAGCATTAATATTACTCCAGATCATTTTATAACAGATTTCGGATAAATTATATTGAACTTTCTTATAGTATTTCGCATATTATTTAAAAAACTAATAATAGAACAATTTGACACTACTTTCTAGGAAGCTTGATTTCAATCGAAGTGCCTTTTCCGTATTCACTTTCAAATTCGATTATACCGCCGTATTTCATTTTTACAATATTATTCACAATACTTAATCCCAAACCAAGGTTCCCCTTCTTATTAGCTCCTGTGAAGAACGGTTCGAAGATATGTTGGAGATTTTTTTCTTCAATACCTATTCCATAATCTTTAATAATAATATTTGTATAAATATCATCTTCCGATATTTCAAATTCAATAATACCAACTGGTTTATTTTCATATCCATGAGTAAATGAATTCATTATTATGCTGGTAAAAATCATGCTTAAGTCAATCATACTAATTTTTGCTTTTACATGTTTTGAAGTAATTTGGAAGATAAAATCATCCATATTATTGTTTTTCTTAATTTCTTCAATTGAGTATTTCAAAACATCATCAATATCAACCGACGAATAACTTTTATTACTCACTTCTACATTGATACGTTTGAATTGCTCTATTAGACCAATTGCGCCTTTCAAACTAGAATTCATCAATTCGCAACTTTGGCTATACTCGCTCAAATACTCATTTAGTTTTTCGTTGGTTGGTTCCTTCTCCTTTTCTATTTGCAACAACTCATCCAATCTACTTCTTAGAAAAGACAGGGTCGTGAAAGCATTTCCAATTGGCGTATTCAACTCATGGGCAATACCTGTAATCATAATTTTTGTCGATTTCATTTTCTCATAATCAATTAATTTCTCCTGTGAGTTATGCAGATTTTCAAGAGAAATCTCCAGTTCCTGATTTGTTGTATTCAAATCAGCCGTTCTATCCCTTACTTTAATTTCTAGCTCTTTATTCATCGTTTCAATTTCCTCGTTTTTTTGCATGATTTGCTTTTCGCCACTTTCAATGCTACGAACCATTTTTTTAAAAGCATCCATCATCTCAACGAACTCATAATACTCAAATTCTGGATACTCCAATAACCTTTCCCCATTCGAAATATCACCGGTTAGCTGAAGGATGGTTCTGAACTGCAATTTAAAATTCTCTGTAAAAAACTTGAGCAAAGCACTTGCGATAATTATTACCGATCCAAACAGCATGATAAATAACAACAACAGTTTCCGTTGATTTTCTCTGAGCTCAGCCGTTGACCTAAATATATATATTGTCCAGTTATTAGATGGCATCTTATATGCATCTTTAAAAACTTCAGTATCATCTACTGTCACTATCCAACTTTCGTCTAATATGTAGTCAAAAGTCGCATTCCAGCGTTGTTCGATGATCATCGTATCTGGATGTGAGACATAGAACTTGTTCTGATCTACAACTTCAATACGTACGTCATTCCGTTTAGACAATTCTTGAATAATCACATTCAGCTTATCAAGATGGATCGTGCTCACAAATACACCATTTTTAATTGGAATAGCCAGTTTTATACCGACATGATTCGCCTCATTATCATAAAATGTATCCGTCCAGAAATAGTCATTGCCCTTTATCACTTGATCAAAATATTTTTGTGTCGATAAGTCTACACCATTAATTTCGTGATCATTCGGATAAGTATAAACCACTGTACCTGTTTCTCCCAGCAACAAAAATGACGCGAATACGTCATTTCGTCTCTTAAATTTTTTGATCGTCTCATCTATCGCATGCTGTTCATGTGCTAAATCATACTCTTCAATATTAAAGCTGAGATTTGTCAATTGATCGACGTTTTTCATAAAATACATTTCTACATTGAGCGCAATCATTTGCATCAATTCAGAATTACTTTCTTTTATAATGGCTTTTTCATGATTAGCATTTCTGGCGAATAATACAACCGCCAAAATAAAAGTGGACGCAATCAACACGCTCATCACCTTCAAAATAAAGTCCTTACTGATCATTTTTTCTCTATTCTGACTAAACATAAACTCACCTTCTACAAGTCGTCTGTCTGTTTATAGGTGTATTGTCTTATTCAACAAGTTTCCACTTACCATCTTTCATAATGTAAAACATACTCTCTCTTAAAACATCTCCATAGTCATCAAAACTAAAATTCCCTGTCAGACCTTGGTAATTCTTAATACTCAACAATTGATTTTTTACCGATAAGACATCCGTAGGATCTTTTTCCATTGCTTTTACAAGTATGTTGAATGCATCATAAGTCAACAACTCAACAGTAATAGGTTCAAAACCATACTCGTTCAGATAATCGTTATAGAATTGATGGTATGCTTCAGTGTCGGGATACAAATTTGAAGTACTCAACAATATCGTACTATCCATCGCTGGACCTGTTCTTTCATATAGATCGTTTGCATTCGACCAATTCGAGATAAGAAATGGCTGATTATAATTCTTGGACCGAAGGTATTGTGCAATCCGTGTAAAATCCCCAGAGTTTGCCATAATAATGACCGTTTGAATGTTTTCCTTATCTAATATATCCAGCGTTTTTTCAAGACCCAGTTCACCCTTTTCATACAGCGCATGTTCAAAACACGCCCCCTTCACCCCACTTTTTATGCTTGTAATTGCACCTTCAGCACCTGCCCTATTTCTCGAATCATAAATTATCAGAACGTTGTCATAGTTCTTCTTTTCCATATACTTCACCGCTGATTCACCCAAATAAACATCTGTAGGCCGTATCCTGAAAAAGTTGTCATCAATACCACTGACTTCACTCGTCGCTATTGTAGGACTGATGTATAAAATATCCTCACCGTCAATAGCTTGAAGAGTCGTCTGCGCTTTCATAGAAGTATCATGTCCAATGACGAACTTGACACCTTTTTCAATGAACTCACGGTCAACTTTTCTGACCATTTCCAAATCACTCTGATCATCTTTAATGATGAGATCGATCATATGACCGTCAATACCGCCCTGCTCGTTAATTCGTTTGGTCAGCAGAATAACCGTATTTCTAACTGCATACGAACCATCTGCATTCCTACCAGTAAGGCCGATTGCTAGACCAATTTTAATGTCTTCCTTCTGTAAGCAAGAGGTAAATATGATACTCATCACTATTAAACCAGTTATCATTAGATAAGTTTTGGATTTCATATAATTGACTCCTTTTGAGATTTTTCCTCTATTACAATGATACCTTGCATGAGAATGCACAAACAAAATTCATAGGTACGTATTCAGATGACTTTATCCCGTGCGATTGATCAAAATCTTTTTGTCCACTCGTAATATCACAGTAGTAGACAGACGGTAAATAAAAAAAGTTTTATGCATGACCCAACTGGTCATACATAAAACTTTTTAAGTTAGTGAATAATTTAATCCTATTTTTTGTTGACGCGATCCTTTAGAATCAGACGATTCACTTCAACAGGCTTATAATTCCGTCTTAGTTTCCCTGCTCTCAAGTGGTATAGATTTCCTCTGTCCGTTGCATTTTGGACATACTTCATGAAGTTATGTCCATTAAGTCTGAGTCCGCCAGAAATACAATCGACCTCAGAGAAAGCACTCACCCGGTCACGCCGTACAAACTCGCCACGTGCCATAAATGGAACAGACTCCCCTGAATGAATCATTTTACCCGAACACGGTGTGCTATGATCAGCAGTTACAATCAATAAACCTTCGAATTCGAGCAGAGGTTCTATAAGTTTATCTATTTCTTCTAATGCTACTACTTTTTTCATCGGATCTTTTTTATGCGAAGCTTCATCAGGTGCCTTTGTGTGTAAGTGTACATAGTCAGCCTCTGAAGCCAAAGCAAGCTCTACAGCACTTGAAAACTCATCGTATTTCAAATACTCCATGCCTATAAACTCAGAAATTCCCGCTAACAGTTTCGACTTACCTATAATCTGACCCGACATTCCCGTTCTATTTTTGAAAGCCTCAACTGGTTCTAAACGTCCTGCCCATTTTGTAAGAACCATATTCGCCAACTCTTTATTAGAAGACATTCTTTTTTCGTTCACAGCATGACCAGTCAACACTTTATGTGTTCGTGCCAAGAACTGATTGACCACATCAGAGATAATCTGAGCCTCAATTGCATCTGTCTCAAATGGTTCAACTTTCATAACATATTGAGGTGCGTAAAACGGATCTGAATCCGAAATATCACTGGTTATAGAATTCTGCCCCTCAAGTGATTTAATGAGCACCAATCCATGACTGTCATAGGAGTGAATACACTCAATAGAATATCCATCAATTTCACAGTTCACAGATTCACTCAATTCTTCTATTTCAATTTCCGTTAAGTCATCTGTAAAGCGTGACTGAAGTAATAATCCATCTTCAAGTGATTTTACCTCTGCCCAAGATGATCTTAAAACAAGTTCGTGTCCAGTTAACTCAATCTTCTCCCCAATGGCATCAATGATCGATCGACCTGGATACTCATCCATTTCATATCCGAAAATTAGAAAATGTGCTAAATCAGTGCCTAAAGACACCCCTTCTTCAAGGGGTGTCATAAGTCCACATGCGGACTGTAAAGCTAATTTATCTAGATTTGGTGTATTTGCATATTCAAGTGGTGTTTTGTAGCCAAGCTCTTTATAAGAGCGGTCTCCTGCGCCATCAAGCAGCAATGTTATTGTTTTCATAGTATTGAAAGGACCTCTTTCTTAAGTTGACTGAGGTCAACATTTTGACTCATGAGATACTCACCAACAATTTGTCCGACTGGCTTTATGTACTGACTTAGAAATAACTCCAGTACATCGTCTTTATACGAAGCTTTGCCCTGAACATCACGGTAATTCCCGCTTAGTACGCACTCAGGATGTGCAAAACCTTCTTTCCAATCCCATCCAATAAGTCGTTCCACTTCAGAACCATCTTCCATATGGCGCAGTGGCATAATAAGCTCGCATCCAAGTTCCTTAATAACTTGAACATACGTGTCTAATGTCACACCCAACTGATTCACTTTCACACGGCCATCATGAGACTCACGCTCGCCAGATATTATTTTTCCAGAAAGCTGGCTTGCAAATTCAAGTTTTGTTAAATGGAAATACAGGTGACACCCAATACAAGGTGAATAGAATCCGTATTTCTCCGTTAAAAGACCAGTTGGTCGACCGTTCATAATAGCCCAAATATCTTCACGGCTATGTTCAATTAAAGGGTACAGTACCTTATTAGAACCATACAATTCCTCCACTCTATAACGTAGATGAAGATAATTGTCATGAATAACATCATAATTGCCATACTCAGTCCCCGCAAATGTTGCTATCGGTAATATGTATTTCACATCATCATCTTCAAATGCTTTTAAAATTGCCGCAACACTGTCTCTTCCCGAGAATTCGCCAATGATGGTTGTTGGATCTAAAGATTTTGCTTCAAACTCAGAACTTGCATTTTGTATCATACTTATTTTGCCCCCATATTGTCTCTATTTGTTTATGTCATCATACGAATCAATCGTTCAAGATATTTAGATTGCATTTGCTTGTTTGCCATAGCGCGGTGTACTGGTGAGAGCTTTAGTATTGATGATAATACAGCTGCCATAGCACGATGACTATGGAACGCCTGATTGTCGAATATTAAATCCTGCAACTGTCCTTTCTCAATAGCCATCATAACAATCCTATGAGCAGAATTTACAGGTGTGATAATCTCTTTTTCACGGGATTTTAACTTAATGTGATTCCTAGGACAATTTCTTACACAGACACCACAGCCTAGGCAAATAGATTCATCAACTTTAGCAAATTGATTATGACGTTTGTCATTTCCACTATCTGTTAAATTATATACTGAATCTTCCACTTTGTCTTGAGTCATTTTAATAGCATCAATAGGACATGCTTTAACACATAACCCACATCCAGTACAGGATGATTGAACATCAGGGAGAAAACCAGTTGTTTCAACAGGGTGCATCATACCAAATTTTTTCGCCGCAACAAGTGCTTCACAACAGCAACCGCAGCAATTGCATATAAAATTAACACCTTCTTGAACATTTTCTCCGCACTGAACCAAATTCTCTGAATATGCAAGCTGCAATAAATCCAGACATTCAGAAACATCCACTTTCCTTGCATAATCATGTTTGATTAGTGAAGCAGCTGTATGACCGAATGTCATGCAAATATCCATCGGCGCATCACACGCCGTTCCTAAATGGTGTTTTTTATGACGGCAATAACATGTACTTATCCCAATATGCTCAGCTGTTTTTATCACATGACTGGCCCTGTCATAGTCAAGAATTTGAACTAGATTATCTCCAGCAAGCACCGACTCATTGACAAAGGTTTTGATAAAGCGTGTTTCCGTTCCTAGGAAAAGTTTTTTAACAAAGTCTTCCTCAACATTTAAGTACTGATAAAACAACTCACTTAATAACGCCTGGTCAACGTCTCCCCTTGTTCTCATCATAGAAAACTCAAAGAAACCTGCCATAGGTGGCGGAAGTACGTATTTATGTTCACCTTTATAGTCCATATCCAGTAAAATCGCCCGACTCGCTAATTCATCTAATATTTTTGCAGCTTCTAACTCACTAACTCGCCATATTTTAGCGGCTGTTTTAACTGTAAATGCTTTTAAAGGCAATTGAGCCACTAAGCCAGCTTCTTTTTCAGAAAATAGTAATTCCAAAATTTTGTACAAGGTTTCAGATGGTGGTGCCCCCATTGGAAATCGGTTCAGTCTCTCATTCAAACTCGTGTAAGAATCTTTCGCTGTATGATGTGACATCGTAACCTCCTTGTAAGAAAGCGTATATTGTATTGTAAAATATTATATTTAATGAACGTCTAAAATCAATTTAACTTTATCATCAGTCACTTTCAAAATGGCTTCGCCACCAATTGGATACGTAATAAGCGGTGTTGTATGTCCGAAATCAACACCATAAATTATCGGCATATTGCTGAGTTTCTTTTTAGATTTAAGTATTTTTTTCAAGAGATCATCAGTCATTTTCATATCCTTCTGAAAACGTCCAATTACGAGTCCTTTGACCTGGTCAAAACCAGGTTGATGAATCAGAGACTGCAGATCTCTATCAAAAGTTTCAGGTGAACTTAAAACATCATCTTCAACAAATAATATTGACCCACTTATAGAAGGCATATATTCAGTACCGTGAAGCAAGTTAAGTGTACATAAATTCCCACCTACTATTGTTCCAGAAGCTTCTCCAGGTGAGAACACCTTAATGCCCTCATTCTTTTCGAAAGTTCTATTATCTTGATCCAAGAACCAAGCTTCGTCACTCCACTTTTCAGATTCACACACTTCAAATGCAAAAATTTCAAACAAACTCTTTTTGAAATAGTCCAGTGTGTACTCAAGTCCTTTTTTCATCCCGAAGGTAGAATAGTGCGGACCTGAATATGTCACAAGTCCTGTTTTTGCATAGATCGCATTTGATAGAGCTGTTATATCTGAATAACCACACAAAATTTTAGGATTATTTTTTATCAGTTCAAAATCTATTTCATCTAATAATTGATTACAATTGTGTCCACCTATTACAGTCAATATACCCTTCACATTCGGGTCTCTAAAAGCATCGTGCAGATCTTCAATTCTTGATTCAATACTAGAAGACACAAAGTCATCACTTTCCTCGCAATTCTTAGAATAAGTAACAGTGAGACCCATAAGTTCTAGATTAGTTATTGCTATTTGTCTGGTTTCTTCATTGATCATACTCAAGCTTCTTGCAGGTGCTATAACACGTACTTCGTCTCCAACCTTCAATTTTTCAGGAATGATTTTTGCTGTTTTTATAGTCACTTGTAGTCCTCCTTCTACGTCTAAGTATTATAGATTTATTTACAGTTAAGCCACAGCCCTATTCTTCCCCTGGCGCTTCGCTTTATAAAGGTTTCCATCAGCTGCGTCAACCAGATTGTATGCGGTCTGTTCTGAAAGCTCAGCCACACCAATACTCAATGTAATCGTTGCATCATTTTCAAAAACAATTTCATTAACTTCTTTTCTAATACGCTCAGCAATTTCAATGGCTAAAGCTTTTCTCGTGTCTGTTAAAACGACAATGAATTCTTCACCACCATATCGACCGACAATATCACTTTCGCGGGTTACATCTATCAATTTATCAGACACAGCTGTAATAACTTTGTCTCCAAATAAATGTCCATAGGTGTCATTGATATTCTTAAAATTGTCTAAGTCCATCATCAGCAATGAAAGACTTCCGCCGCGACTTAATATGCTTTCAGTTTCACGTTCTAAATAATCAAATACGAACGCATTATTATATAGCTTGGTTAAGGAGTCTCTTAACGTTTGCTCTCTCAAAGTTTCATTTAATTTCTCAAGTTCCCTGCGTGAATTAAACAATCTCTTTCTCACCATAAAATTCCCTTGTGAAACAACCAGTGCAAGAATAACTATAATAAGCCCTTTAAATGCTAGGCCGTTCGCAATTTGAACAATTTCTATATGGTTGTAGATCGCTGCAGTAAAGAGAATATAACTCGAAAGATAAAGCACACTGCTTCTATTGGGTTCAATTAAAAATACTGCAGATATAAAGAACAACACGAGACTATAAATAGTCATGTCTTCTTTATCAATATAAACGAGAATTGTAAAAACCACACTCCAAGTCAAAATTACGCCATAATACAAATTACACAAATTCTCATACATTTTCACATTTTTAAAAACACGTTTTCTATACAGTACAACAACCATTGGTAAAAAAAGCAGATGAAACATAACAACAACAAAAACAAAGCTCCGAATATCTGAATGGAAATATCCAAGCTTCGATAAAATGAGTCCTATAATTTCAATACTGGTGTACAACCCTCCTATTACAATTATACGTAGTAAGTTCTGTCCCACAACAGATTCTTCAAATGAATCATGGTCCATGTAGTGCTGAACCACGCTCCCAATATAACGTTCCATGTCTTCTCCCCCTGATGATATAGCATTCTATATATATTCCCATTTTATTGCCAAATATGTATAGATTACAAATGTTTTTTGAAATAATATCAGTAAATGCTGTGCTATACTAGATTTACAAACTGATAATGATGAAACTAAGGGAGTATCTATGAATAATCAAACTGACTCTAATGTACTTCGAATGGTTGATAGAGCTTGTATAATAATGGATCATTTACTTGAATCAGATGATCCGGCGAGTATTTCTGCACTTTCAAAGGAGCTTGATTTACCCAAAGCTAACGTGTTCCGTATCCTATATACATTGCAGCAAAGAGGACTTGTTGAAAAAGCATCCGGCTCAGACCTCTATCGTCTCGGTAAGAAAATGATTAAATATGGTGAAAAAGTTCGGCAGGATTACAGCATTGTTGAACTCGCAAAACTTCCAATGAAACACCTTGCACAGGAGATTGGCGAAACCATTAACCTTGGCATTGAACATGAGGGGCATATCCTTACAATACACAGTGAAGAGGGCGAAAAATCCGTTTTGGTATCTCGTCTCATTCCTGTTGCTGAACCCCACTGTTCTTCTATGGGAAAACTGTTTTTGGCAAAACTAAGCGATGAAGAACTGACCGCGTATTTCGATAAAGAACTAAAAGAGCGAACAGTTAATACAATCACATCTCTAAATGAATTTAAATCAGAGCTTTCAACAATTATTGAATCTGACTTAGCATACGACCGAGAAGAATATGAATACGGACTATCTTGTATTGCCACGCCAATTCATGACGAAAATGGCCAAATCATTGCTATGGTTAGTGTATCTGGTCCAACGACACGTCTGGAATTCAAAGGTATGGATTCCATTATTGAAAAACTCAAAGCAATGGCTCTTGAAATAGCTAAAGAGCTATAACAAAATAGCTGTCACTAAAAGAATCTGGGAAACCAGGTTCTTTTTTTATATTTAATAAGGATATATAATTCTACAGCACGCACTTGAAACACCGTTTCGTTTATGATATCATTTTATTGAAACAGCGTTTCAGTTTCGATTCAACTTATCCATTTTGGATATAAATACTCGGAGGTGAGTTACATGTTAACACTTGAAAACATCAAAAATGCACATCGTAAAATAGAAAGTCATATCCGAAAGACTGAACTGGTCAAGTCAAAGCTCTTCCCTGATTTAGATTTATATCTTAAACTTGAATGCTCTCAATTGACCAATAGCTTCAAACTCAGAGGTGCACTCAGTAAAATGTCAACGCTCACCGAAGAGGAAAAACAACTCGGTGTTATGACTGTTTCATCAGGAAATCACGGTGCTGCAGTCAGTTACGCCGCACAACTCTTAGGGATTAAAGTTGTAACAATTATAGTACCCAAGTGCAATCCACAAAGTAAAATTAATAATATTAAGAAATATGGCGGACAGGTTTTGATCTTAGGTGAAACTTACGACGATGCTCATATCTTAGGAGAAGCTTACAGAGAAAAGAACAATTTGACTTACATTGATGCTTACTACGAAGATGAATTCATTTATGCAGGACAAGGAACCATAGGCCTCGAAATAATGGAACAGCTTTCTGATGTGGATATTATTATAGTCCCAGTTGGAGGTGGTGGTCTTATATCTGGCATAGGCACAGCAGCAAAAGGAATAAATCCTGATGTTAAAATAATCGGTCTCCAGACCAGCGCTTGTCCAGCTATGATCAAAGCCATTGAAGACAATAAGTTTTATGATGAGTACCCCACTCTTCCAACTGTATGCGATGCACTCGTCGGCGGTATCGGAAAAAGAGCCTTTGAAATGAAGGACCTGATCATAGATGAAATGATCGAAGTTGATGAAAACTCTATTATGGAAGCCACTAAAAATGTTGTTCTAATCGAAGGCATAACTGCCGAACCATCCAGTTCATTGTTTGCTGCCGCTATCATGGCCAATCTTGATAAGTTCAAAAATAAGAAATGTGTTGCTGTCATCTCTGGCGGTAACATAGACAACAATATACTTAAAGATATTCAGGAGGGAAATTAAATGTTTAATATGATCGCACTGAGCCACGAGGATACAGAAAAATTACTTGATATGGAAACTGTAATTGATAAGGTTGAGCAGGCATATACGCTCAAACATGAAAAAAATGCAGAACTATTTCCAATGATCTTCCACGAGTTCGAAGAAGGCGTTGCAGATATGGATATCAAGTCAGGTCACCTAACAGGTGCAGGTATTTTTGGCCTTAAACTCGTTTCATGGTTTGGTCCAAACGCCGACAAGAACCTCCCCCAGCTGGTTGGTACAGTTATGGTATTCGATGGCGAAACAGGCGCTCCACGGGCAATATTAAGCGCTGAGCATATCACATGTATGCGTACAGGTGCTGCTGGTGCTATTGGTGCAAAATACCTTGCAAGACCAGACTCGAAGAATCTACTTATGGTTGGAACAGGCAACCAAGCTGCTTTCCAGATTGCTGCAACACTTATGGCAATGCCATCTATTGAAAAAGTTCTACTTTGGAATCCTTTAGAGCAATCTCAAGCTGAAGCGTTTAAAGCAACAATTAAAGAACGTCTTGAGCATGAGTTCCTAAGTCATTTTGCGGATACACCAGAAAAAGCTGATAAATACCGTGCTAAATTTGATGTTGAGTTTGAAGTGGTATCTGACATTCAAGCCTCTACAGCTGAAGCTGATGTGATCATAACGGCAACACCTTCAAGAAAAGCTATGATCTTGAAAGAATGGGTCAAGCCTGGGACACACTTTAGTTGTGTTGGCTCGGACATGGAAGGCAAACAAGAAATTGACGCTGCCCTATTTGCAGGTGCCCGTGTTTATACAGACGACATCACTCAAAGCGTAAATGTTGGCGAAGCAGAAACTGCTGTGAAAACTGGTATTATTAAAGCTGAAGATATTATTTCTGAGATTGGTGCCGTTATCAAAGGGGATGTGGCTGGTCGTCTTTCTGATGAAGATATCACAATTTACGACAGCACAGGTATTGCTCTTCAAGATTTAATCACTGCAGATTATGCACTTAAGCAAGCAAAAGAAAAAGGGATTGGCTCTAGCTTCAATCTATAATCGATATAATTTAGATATAGACATTGATATCATTTCAGATAAAGGGAGGCATTTTAATTGAAAATTAAACCATTTGACGTTGAGCAGTGGATGGATTTGTATGAAAATGATTGTACTTATAACATTGCAGAAACATGTGTTGATTCTCTATCACTTCGTGAACTCGAAGAGCTTATAGGTGAAACAGGATACTTTTCAAATACACTTATGGACAAAAGACTCACTTACGGTGAAATACCAGGCAGTAAATCCTTTAGAAAAGGTGTATCGGGACTTTTCAAAAACGTGAGTCCTGAAAACATACTATCTACCAATGGCGCAATCGGAGCGAACTTCCTTGCTCTATTTACACTCATTGAACCCGGTGACGAAATTGTTTCTATCGTACCTACCTATCAACAACACTACAGCATTCCTGAAGCGCTGAATGCAAACGTAAAAATCATCAAGTTGAAAAAAGAGAATAATTTCTTACCCGATCTTGATGAGCTAAGAAGTGCAGTTACAAGCAAGACGAAATTGATCTGTATGAACAATCCCAATAATCCAACAGGTGCTCTTATGAGCGAATCTAAGATTATGGATATTGTAAAGATTGCGCGCGAAGCAGACGCTTATATACTTTGCGATGAAGTCTACAGACACTTGAATCACGAAGAAGGTTATGCACCTTCCATTGTTGACCTCTACGAAAAAGGCATTAGCTCTGGAAGTATGTCAAAGGTCTTCTCTCTAGCTGGTCTACGATTAGGTTGGCTTGTAGCTCCTAAAGAACTTATTGAAAAAGCTTATGATATGAGACACTATAATATGATCAGCTGTGGTATGCTAGACGAGGCCATTGCGGCTAAAGCTCTAGAGCACAAAGATAAAGTGCTTGAAAGAAATTTGAAAATCATACGCGAGAATCTTCAAATCTTAGATAAGTGGGTTGAAGAAGAGCCACACATCACTTATGTGAGACCTAAAGCAGGCACGACGGCTCTACTCTATTATGACATGGATATTCCTTCAAAAACATTATGTCATGACATGATGAAGTCAGATGGTATCATGCTCGTACCTGGCGATTGTTTTGAAATGGGAAAAAGTCTTCGTATTGGCTATGCATTTAATTCAGAGGAACTTGAAGAAGGTCTACACGCACTCAGTCAATATCTGAGACAGTTTGATTAATTCGGGCTTAATCTTCACTAAAAAGAAATGAGGTTTGATTATGTACTATTTATCACTCCTGATTGCAGTGACATCAGGCATTCTATATCACATTACACAAAAATCAATTGACCATGAAGTTAATCCGCTGATTTCACTTATGATCACATATGTTGTTGCACTAGCAGTGACTCTGATTATCTATCAGTTTGATAACAACAAAATCAACTTTATTTCAGAATTTAAGAATCTGAATTGGGCGAGTTTTGCCTTAGGATTTGCAATTGTAGGACTGGAGCTTGGTATTTTACTTGCTTATCGTGCAGGTTGGGATATCGGCAAGTTGAGTTTGTTTAACAACCTTCTAGTCGCTATGATACTCATACCCGTTGGAATAGCAATCTTTAAGGAGCACGCTACAGTTAAGACCATGCTTGGAATATTCATCTCTTTAACTGGATTATTTATAATAAAACTATAGATTTATAGTGCTAGCTTCTGTTTGAAGAGTAAAAAAACACCTCATCCATTGTATGAAATTACATACAACTGATGAGGTGTTTCATTTTTAATTGGTGGTCTTCTTTAGTCTTAAATATGAAACCGCTTCTTGATCTCTTCTTTTATCCATAATGGAATTTGATAATGGATATACAACATCATCAAAGCCAGAGGCAAAATGTTCATCATTACGTTTACTGACCAGATTAGAACCGCTGATTCTCCCATGTATAGACTGATAAAAAATTCAAGACCCATACAATATCCAATGATTAAAAATAAGCTGAATGCAACCGTATGAAGGCCTCTGTTCTTACTCTTCATCCACATATAATAATTAATCAAAAGGAATATCAAAGCCATAAATACAGCCGGGAGCCCGAGTGGAATGAACCATTCAAAATCTCCATTTATCCAGTCTAACACAGCTAGTAAAACCAATGTATTTATACTTGCGCCAATAATTGATCTTGAAATGCTTTTAACATATCTAAAGATAAAGAATAAATAAACCCACAGTGCAAAGAATGTAATTCCACTGTACAAAGACCAACTTAGTTTTCCTTCAATCATGAAATTTGTATACATAAGTCCGATTGCATTGCCCAAAAACAGCAGGGTCATCGCATAAAAAGACTTCTTTTTAAAATCAGTGGCCAACTTTGTATATACATTTTTTGCAGTTGGGAATCGATCTTCTTCTTCTTCTCGTTTGTGTTCTACTGTTATATCAGGAATTGGAAAGTGACATAATGGACAATTCTCATGGCCACTACCAACTTCAACACCACATTTTGAGCAGTAAGGCATAGTCTCTCTCCCTTCCTAAATATTGGTCTCAATCTTCACAGGAATACCCATTCTTCTTAATTTAGAAAAATAGAGTTGCTCGACTCTACGATCTCTAGAAAGGCTTCCAAATGAAATATAAAGACTCTCTTTATAACTCGTAGCAGTCACTTTTAGTGTATTCCCCACACTTGGTGGTGGATAAAGTTCAAATCGTTCAATGTGATCTTCAAGTTCTTTCGGCATTTTGATTGCACCCACATTAGAAAAACCTGTTGTATAATTTCCTTCTCCATAAAGACGATACACAAGAGGCATAATCAAATCCTTTAAGAATAAAGGAACCACTCTTAAGAAAAATGTCTTCTCCCCCATAACGTTTTGTCGTATTTGCTGGAGGACATATTTTTCATCCACAGTGATTTTCATGAAATGATGAACATATTTTAGAATCTCTTCAAATGTGTATCGACCAAGTCTTGGATCGATCATTGGCGTAACGCTTATAAAAAAATTACGCATAGTCTTAGAGTCAAACATCTTACGCAAGTTAACAGGTATATTAAGCACGATGGGTTTCTTCTTGAATCCATTTTTCTCCATAAGCTCTTGGATAGCGTCAAAATACACTGCGCTTAAAAATTCCGTAAGAGAAACCCCATGTAATCTAGAATGCTTAAGTACATCTGCAACAGGAACAATACCTGTCACCACGTTATAAACACCTTTTTTCTCTCTTTTAAAAGGAAAATGAAATGCCCTTACACGACGTGAATAAGTAGGGATATTTTCATTGTAGTGCTTCCCGAATGCATCTTCTATCTCGTCCGGAGAAGGCTCATCACCAAATCTGAAAATCCCTTCATCAGTTGACTCTATACCTTTCAATCTAAAATATTCAAAGAGAAGCGCCTTCAAAAAAACGACTGCTCCACTTCCATCTGTAATGATATGTGAAAACTCGAGTGATACTTTTTTATTGTAATATAGCACACGAAACGGATGAACACCTTTTTTCTTAATTCGCATATACATACATGGATAATACATCTCAGCTTCAATTTGAGGCGGTGTTTCATTGCTCTCAAAATAATACCAAAATACACCACGACGTAAATTGACATTAAAATATGGAAATCTCTCAATAATATGATCAAGCGCCAACTGCAGCATTTCAGGATCGATGAGCTCAGTTAAGTCTGCTGACAACCTAAAAAGAGTTGTGGCACGTGAAGATTTAATAGATGAGTACATTTTCCCTGCTGTGTCCAGTTTAAACCATTTCTTATTTGGCATTATGTACTCCTATCTGGTTTAATTTAGAACCCAGAAATACGACATATTGTTCTTCATATAGATACCCAGCAAAACGCAAAGTATCACGACACCAATCACAGCCCAATCTGCTATTACCATATTTTTTTGATTAAACCAGGTTCTTTTCTTATTCAATCCAAAACCACGAAGCTGCATTGCGTTAGAAACCACCTCAATGCGGTTCAAGGAGGAAATAAGTAGAGGAACCAGTATAGTCACAAAATTACGCAGACGCGTTGGTAAAGAAGCATCTCCTTTTCTAAATGCAACCCCTCTAGCTTCCTGTGCATTCATAATGGTGAACATTTCATCTTTCACATCTGGAATATATCTAAAGGCAATATTAACAGCATATGCGACCCTGTATGAGACGCCTATTCTATTCAAGCTGCTTGCAAATCGACTTGGGTGTGTAGTAAATACGAATAAAAGCGTTATAGGCAAAATTGAAATGTATTTCATTGAAAGCGTCAGTGCATAAAATACAGTTTCATAAGTTGCCGATTTTCCAAACATTTCAAAAAGCACAGTATATGTTCCACTCAACTCAGAACCATATTCAGGTGTGATCAGTATAAGCATTGCAGAGTTGATGATACTAAATATCATGACAAATACAGTCAGTGGTTTAATATTCCTAAAAGGTATTTTTGAAACCTTCAAAAATCCAAATCCAAGAATCGTCATCACTAAAAATATTCGAATATCCATAAACATAAAAATAAAACTTGTCCATCCAATCAACACTAAAAACTTCGTACTGCCGTCGAGTCGATGAAACAATGATTCTTTTTCAATATATAAGGAGCCCGATCGGTTCATGATACAACCTCCTTTGAAAATTGAATATAGTTTTCAAGAAAATAGCGTACATCTTTTATTCCACATATTTCTGCAAGTCTTGAAAGCGTGGTTCCTCTTAAATTCGCACATTCCATGACATCTTCTTTTGCCATTATTTCCGCTACTGTTGATGTTTCAATAACTCTGCCCTCAGAAAGAACCACCGCTCTATCAGCATATTCTAAAGCGAGTTGCATGTCATGAGTGATAATAACAATACTTATACCTTCATTTTTAATATCTTTTAGGAAAGACATAAACTCAGTGTAATTTCTAAAGTCTTGGCCTGCAGTTGGTTCATCTAAAATTATAATTTCAGGACGCATCACCAAAATACTTGCAATGGTCACTCGCTTTTTTTGACCATAACTAAGTGCAGATATCGGCCAGTTTCTAAATTTGTATAAACCGCATACCTTTAAGGTGTATTCAACACGTTCCTTGATTTCAGCATCCGGCACACCCATGTTTTTCAGACCAAATGCCACTTCATCAAATATTTGAATCTTCGTAATCATATGGTTTGGATTCTGCATTACATAACCAATCTTCTCACTTCTTTTCCTAATCGACCATTTGGCGATAGAACTTCCGTGTAGCTTGATCACTCCAGAGTCTGGCTTTTCAAGACCTGAAATTAGCTTTAAAATAGTGGATTTTCCTGCACCATTATTCCCCATAACAGCTAAAATTTCATTCTTGGGAATTTCAAACGAAATATCTTTTAGAATTTCAGGACCGTCCTCAAAATATTTGAATCCTATGTTTTCGAGTGAGAGTACTGGATCAATTTCAGAATGATCTCGTGTCCTTGATGACTCAAACCACTCTTTTACTTGTTCGGAGTAAACTTTAACATTTTGAATATCAGCCACTTTTGCGTCTGCCTTCAAATCAATGCCCATATTTTTAAGTGCTTCAATATAAAGCGGCTCTCGCAGTCCGCAGTCTGTTAATATGTTTCCAGGCAGCAAAGCATCTGGGGATCCATCTGCTATAATTCGACCTGACTCCATGATAATAATTCTGTCATAATTATGAGCAAGGACATCTTCAATTCTATGTTCAATAACAATAATGGTTTTTGATGATTCCTCATGGATTTCATCAATGAGATCTAATGCATGTTTGCTGCTCACAGGGTCTAAGTTAGCGAGTGGTTCATCAAACAATAGAATGCTCGTGTCTGACGCTAGTACTCCCGCAAGAGAAACCCTCTGCTTCTGACCACCACTCAGATTATGAGGTGTCTCATTTATATATTCAAGCATCGACACACTGGTTAAAGTTTTCGTCACACCAGCGATCATGTCTTCTTTTCGGACTTCATGGTTTTCATAATAAAAGGCCACGTCTTCCCCAACACTTAGACCAACAAATTGTCCATCCTGATCTTGAAGAACTGTGCCCACAAATTTTGTGATTTCATTCAATTGACTGTTCTTCACTTCTAAAGAACCAATCTGTAACTTCCCATTCATTTCTCCGTCGTATGAAAAAGGAATAAGGCCATTAATACAATGGCCTAATGTTGACTTCCCACTTCCGCTCGGACCAGCAATAAGAACTTTTTCTCCTGGCTTAATGACCAGATTAATATCCTTAAGTGTTGGTGCTTGTTGAGCATCATACTTAAAAGAGAAATGATCAAAAACGATTTGACTCACTCTCAGTACCCCTTTGTAATTCAATTCTTCTAATAAATCCTACAATTACTCTTCTTCAGATAAGTTCTTTTTCGATTTATTCATTGCTGCTAATGTAATAACAGCAGGAATACCAACAACAGCAATAACGCCGAAGTTTGAGATGCTCGCAAGGATAATCTGAATCCAAACCTTATTAGCAGGCTCACCATACAAGAATACATCACCTGCATAAGCAACTAGACTAGATGCAAAAATAGCTGCAAATGAATATCCGTACAACATAATTCCATGTTTCTTTTCAAACTTACCTTGAAGTGGATTAAAACTCTTATCCAGTGTTACAAATCCTGAGAAAAGTCCTAAGATTGCAGATAAGAATACCCAGCTCCACCATACTGAACCCCATGCCAATGCGTCATTAAGCGCATGACCGATGAATCCAACAAGAAATCCAACAATTGGTCCGTACAAAGCACCAAAAATTGTTAGTAATGCCACAGCAATTCTAAACGACGTGTTTGGTCCAATTGGAATTGAAATAAATGAAACTGCAGCGTAAAGTGCAGCACCTATTCCAATTGCAACAACCGATTTTGTTGAAAGCTGTGTTGCTTTACCGGAAAACTTCAAAATTGCGATAACGATGACTACAAAGATAATAGATATAATTCCGGCTTGTGTTGCGAGTGAATCAATAAAACCTTGCATATGTATTCCTCCCACTAAAATAGACCTCTTATAATTTCAGGAAAAAAGAGGCCCTCTCGCCTCTTGTCTATCAGCACAACGCTGCTGGATTTAGCACCTATTTCAAAGGTTGCCGGGTTTCATCGGGCCAGTCCCTCCACCACTCTTGACAAGAGAATTTACAATTATAGTATATACTTATATTCAACTCATAACAATAGTTTGATACACTATTTGAATATTAAAAATAGTTCTACTTTACTTCCCTAATATAGTGCTTTACTTGATCAATCGGTAAAAATCCAAGTCGCCCATATATTCGTCCAGCATCAGTATTATCATATTGCAGATATAGCTTTTTACCTTCTGACAGAAGTTCCTTACACAAAGTTTCCAAACATTTTGAAGCCAAACCTTGATTCTGATAATCTGGATCTGTAGCTACTCCCATGATAACCGCAGTTTTTGTCTCTTCAAACTCACTTTGAGCAACAGCCACAAGTTTTCCATTTTTTTTAATGCAAACACCACGACCACGATCAAATTTCAATTTTTCTTCCATGACTTCCCTTGGAGAAAAACTTGGAAATACCTTTTTGTAAAGCTCAATGACTTCATCTAAGTCCTTTATTGAAAGTGGTATTACATCATGATACGTCCCAAAACCGTATTGTCGTTTATAGTCTTTTAGCTCCGCAATGATTGCTCCATCTTCCACCTTGTCAAAAATCGCTTTGTCACTGAATTTATCACAATATGAAGACGCGCTAATCAGACGACCAAACTCCATTTCACGAAGAATCTCAGTAAAACCTTCCACCTCATAAGCACCATCAGCGTAAAACTGCAAATTACCTGAAATTCTCTTAAATAAGACCGCACGCATATTACCATCACCATCAATTTGTGCATAGATTTCCTTGAAAACAGGTTTTTCTTTTTCTAGACCAAGACGGATAAAATAATTTCTTGCATTATCTTTACTTATAAACTCCAAGACCTTAGCGTTGTCAATTGCACTCAATTTATAAATCATTAGGATCACACTCCAAAAGTTGTATTTTGTTTTACGAAGGATGGCGCAATTATCTCACACTATATTTGAATTGATAGAATTGTGTTAGCCGAGGAACACTTGATTTTGGGGTATGGGAGCGTACAAAGGTACGTGACTATGCCACAAAATCGAGTGTGACGAAGGATGGCGCAATTATCTCAAACTATATTTGCGTTGAAAGAATTGGGCTAGACAAGGAACGTTTCATTTTGGGATATGGGAGCGTACGAAGGTACGTGACTATATCACAAAATGAAATGTGACGCAGTATAGCACAATTATCTCACACTATATTTGCGTTGAAAGAATTGGGCTAGACAAGGAACGTTTCATTTTGGGATATGGGAGCGTACGAAGGTACGTGACTATATCACAAAATAAAATGTGACGCAGTATAGCACAATTATCTCAACGCAAATCAAAACGAAGGCGCACCCTAAATACCTACTGATTGGGTGCGCCCTTTATTGCGATAGAATTCGGTAACTTGTAAACCAAAACACTTAAATCTAAATACATAGTACTTAAAACTTAAAACACTTTGCCTTACAAAATCTACTACCAAATGCTGCATAATTCAATTTCGTGGTTCTTTTCAATACTGCTTTTACTCGTTCTATTATCATTTGGTTCTTGGTGCTTGTTCTGGTGCATAAATCAGTTTCAATAAAACTTGTTCATATATTACTTAGTACTTGTTACTCGGTACTTCAAAAGCAAACTGCAAACTACTAATTCAAATTCAACTTCTACTACAAAAACAAGATACAAACTCAAATTACATGCTGCAAATTTGTTCCTTCCGAAGCTACCTAGTT
>Ga0209272_10000329_pt1 | contig 43620 bp, 37 predicted proteins | sample tdDd002_FD_187125 | JGI IMG/M metagenome (GOLD analysis project Ga0209272, IMG submission 187125) | Marine sediment microbial communities from the Atlantic coast under amendment with organic carbon and nitrate - tdDd00.2 (SPAdes)... | ecosystem: Environmental > Aquatic > Marine > Coastal >...
ATACAACTGCAGGGAATTTACCAGCGTGACGTAGGCGGCGGCTCGCACCTTTACCTAGTTCAGTACGTACTACTGCTTCAAATTTCATAGTATTACTCTCAAAAATTTAAGAAATTCATTTTCACACTAACAATGCGACCTTGTTATGTGTGGTAAACGCTTAAGAGAAATTGGTAGTAACTCTGTAAGCGAGCGCGGATACTATCACTCAATCCCCATTCTAGCAATAGATAATCACCTATTAGCCCCTATTTTAAGGGTAAATAGAATCAACCGGTTAACTTTGATTCAACTCTTCTGCCGCTCAGTAAAACTGACTAAATGAACCGGATCTGAATAAAGTCCTCACGACGGGTTAAGTAAGTGCCTTGTAATCTGAATACCAAGTTAACCAAACCAGTCTATTCAAGATTATAAGGAGCACATCATGGGCCCAGTAAGTATTGTTGTTATCACATTAAACGAAGAGAAACGAATCGGTCGCTTAATGGAAGATCTGAGTAAGCAGACACACAAAGAGTTTGAAGTCATTGTGGTTGATTCAAACAGTGATGATGCAACCAGAGAGGTTGTAGCGGCCTACGAAGCATCATTACCAGAGCTGACTGTACATAAAATGGAAACACGCGGAGTGAGCTTAGGGCGCAATACCGGTGCTGAATTGGCGAAGTATGAACGCTTACTGTTTCTAGATGCAGATGTACAACTTGCACCGACGTTCTTGGCCAATGCAATCAGCCAACTAGAAGAGAAACAGCTTGAAGTCGCCGGCGTGTATATGGGCGCAAAAAACCTACCACTTGTACATAAAATGGGTTACGGCTTGTTTAACCTAGGGTTGTTTGTGACACAGTTTGTGTTCCCTACGGCGGTTGGTGCATGTATTTTTTCAACCAAGCGAGTACACACACAGCTTAAAGGCTTCGATGAAGAGATTGTTCTGTGCGAAGACTGTGATTATGTCAAACGAGCGAGTAAAACTTGGCGTTTTCGATTCCTTAACCTCACATTTGGATTTGATCCACGCAGGCTCGACCAAGACGGCGTATTTAAAATGGGCGCAACCTATCTTAAAGCAAACATTCGCCGATTCTTTTATGGTGAGATGCGAAACAACGAGATGGAATACAAGTTCGGTCACTACAAAGAGCAATAATTGCTAGGTGATTGACCATGTTTGAAGGATTCAGCTTATTCATCGGGGCCTTATTGGACGCACTGATTGGCCCCAATCTATTTGTTCCGGGTGAACCTTTTTTAATTGCGGCAGGGTACCAGTTACACCAAGGGGTAATGACAGGCGTACTTGCTGTACTACTCGGCGGTTTTATTGGCGACCAAGCGAGCTATTTTATTGGGCGAAAACTGGGGATGCCTGCGCAAAAGAGGCTGACAAAGTGGCAACCTAAGACGAGGCGCCCAATTGCACGTTGCCGACATTTGATGTTCAAAAAAGGTAATTACGTACTCGCTTTTGCACGCTTATTAGGCCCGGTGGCTTGGGTTGTGCCTTTTATCGCAGGAACACAGAAGATCACTTGGCAGAGGTTTACGCTCTTTTCGAGTATTGGCCTTGTGCTTGGCGTGACGCAGTTTGTCGCCTGGGGATACTTGCTATCTTACGGCGTCGAGCGTTTTCCGGTAATCGCTCAAGTTCAAACGTTTGCCGCAGAGCATATTCCTAGCATCATCGCAATTTGTGTTAGTGGTGCATTCTATTTAATTGGCAGAAAACTACGTTGGCGCTTTCTATTTACTAAGTTTACAGCGGTGTTTGTGCTGTCGATGCTATATGCCAACTATGCTCATTTTTTCTTTTATGCGGATGACTACCAACTAGAAGCGAATGCAAAAACAGAACTCATCGCCCAAACTGAAATTGAGCCAACCAAAGTGTCGTTCAAGGTTTATCCAGGTAAATCGTCTATTTTCGATGCTCAGGCCGTTAATGTTTTCTACTATGGTGAAAATCCGAGAAACCTGATGCTGGAACTGGGCTGGATAGAGAACAAAACCTTCTCTAGAAATGATTTGGAATTCTTGGATTATATAAGACTGCTGAGAGATAACACGCCGCCCGTATCTGATCTCTATTGGAATGAAATCCCGCAAGAGATGGCCTTTCAGTTACCCGGTAACTTAATGAAGCGCAGCCATATCCGTTGGTGGCAAGCGGGTATCGATTCGGTGAATAAACAGAAGTTTTGGGTCGGAGCATTAAGCTATGATGATGGACTCCAGCTAACGCCATACTCAGGAATTGTCACGGTGCTACACAGTGTTGATCCTAATGTGGATGCAGAGCGTGATAAGTTTGCTGCCCAAATCAACACACAGCTTCCTTCTAAACAAGTTGAACTGGCTTTGCTAAAGCCGCCTGTTTCACTTGATGAAGAACATGATTACTTCACTGATGGACGAGTGTTACTCGTGTCTGATTGGTAAAGATTCCCTTTCAAAAAACTGCCCATAAGTGATTTATTGCTTTGTTCTGGGCAGTTGTTTGCCTAGTTTTCGGTCTGTTGTGCCAAGTTCTGGGGCTCTCCAGTGAACGGGGAAATGGCATTAACTTTGCTGACACCATAAGTTTGCTTCTAGTTAGAGCGCTTATGAGTATCGCAAAGGGAGAACTATGCCAAAGCTTAAATTCCATATAATCGTTGACGGTGTCGACGAGGAAGCATTTGTTGTTCACAAGTTTAGTGGCGTTGAATCACTCTCGAATGATCTCACTCAGGCGAACGAGTTATGTTGTGGCTATCGTTACCAAATTGAGCTCGCAAGTCGGCGTTCTGATATCGATCCTGATGCTCTCATCGATCAAAATGGACGTATAGAGTTACGTCGGAATGGCGTGTTAGAACGTACGACCTTTGGAATTATTAAAGCTTTCAGTAAGGGAGATACGGGCCATCATCATACCTTTTACTCTCTCCAACTTGTGCCTTCACTAGAGCGCTTATCTCTACGACACAATAGCCGTATTTTTCAGTATCAATCTGCGCCTGAGATTATTTCTGTTCTACTGCAAGAGATGGGGATTTCGGATTACGCCTTTTCACTCCAAAAAGAATACCCGCAACGTGAATACTGTGTTCAATATCGAGAAACCGATCTGGACTTCATTCACAGGTTGATGAGTGAAGAGGGAATGATCTACAGCTTTGACCATGAGCAAGGCCAAGGGCGAGTGGTGTTTAGCGATGCCTGCACAAGTTTAGCCAAGCTTGATGATCCGATTCGTTATGCACCCGCTTCAGGGGGAGAAGCTGACAGTACGAGTGTCTCAAGCTTGAAAGAGACCAAGCAGTTCGAGGTCAGTGATGTCACGTTAAATGAGTACAGCTTTCTCAAACCTTCTTATCGCTATTCTGAGCAGCAACGGGCAAATGACGAAGGTTACCAAGATATGGAGAGCTATCAGCATTTCGACTTTCTTGGAGACCACCAAAATAGCGAGCTGAGCCAAAACTTAAGTCAAACACGTCTAGAAGCCTTGCGCCGTTATAGTTATATCGCAGAAGCAAGCAGTGATGACATGCGACTCAAAGCGGGGATGCGCTTTACATTATCTGAGCATATTGATCAAAACGCATGTCTAGATTGGCAGGTGGTTTCTGTGAATGTTCAAGCCGAGCAACCACAAGCTTTAGAGGAAGAAGGCGGAACGGGAGCTACAACCTACCGCAATAAGCTACTTCTCATTCCTGCATCGAATCATTGGAAGTTTTTGCCCCAGTTAAAGCCGATAGTTGACGGTTCATCCATTGCCACCGTTGTAGGGCCAGAAGGTGAAGAGATTTACACCGATGAGTTTGGCAGGGTGAAACTACATTTTCCGTGGGATAGATACTCAAATGGTGATGAGCATAGCTCCTGTTGGGTGCGAGTTTCACAAAGTTGGGCGGGTTCTCAATATGGAATGGTAGCGCTGCCAAGAGTAGGACAAGAGGTCATTGTGTCGTTCTTAAACGGCGATCCTGACCAACCGATTGTTACGGGTAGAACATACAACGCCAATAACCCTACGCCTTATGAATTACCAGAGCACAAAACTAAAACGGTATTTAGGACAGAAACCTACCAAGGTTCGGGCTTCAACGAGCTGAGTTTTGAAGATCAGGCGGGACGTGAGCAGATATATATTCACGGGCAAAAAGACTTTAAAGCTAAGGTGAACAATGATGTGAATACAGTTGTTCATAATGATCATCATTTGTTGGTAGAGAACGATCAGTTTAGACAGATTCACCAAGACAAACACCTGACGGTAGATGGCGAAAGCCGAGTGGAAATCAAAGGCAATATGAGTGAAGTCCTTGATAGCAGTCTTAATCAACAGTTAGGTGAAAAAATCTGCGCTGAAGCGGGCAGAGAAATCTCGTTTAAATCTGGGGCAAAGATTGTAGTGGAGGCAGGCGCTGAAATTACCCTAAAAGCGGGAGGAAGCTTTGTCACAGTTGATGGAAGTGGTGTTAGCTTAAGTGGCCCAGCGATTAACCTCAACGCTGGTGGTAGCGCTGGTCAGGGGGCTGCCTATAGCGGACAAATCGCTACTCTACCAAACGGAGTTGAGGCACCAGCTGCACCAGATGTTGCGAAAGCTGTATGCCATCAATCTTTGTTATTAGCTGAAGAGAGCCGTATTCCTCTTGTTAAGCCTTGTCCGCAGGAAGGGGCTAAATAATGCTATCTGAATGGTTTCAATTGAGTGAAGGCCAGTGTTATTGGTTGGCTGACACTACGACACACCAGCGAGCGGTCAAAGAGTCTGGCTTTGGATTCGACGATTCTGTCCCTCTTTTCGCAGGCCCTATGTTCGAGTCAGCGCAAGCGTTATCACCATGGTTGGTACCCGTTTCAGAGCAGTTGCGCAGTGTTGAAAGTGACGTGCTAGATCTAGGAATAGGAATTCAAAGCGCAGCTGAATTTGATCAGCTTATTGAGCACTTACGAAGTCTACTACTTGCTTCTTATGAAGGTGAAGAAGTGATGTTTCGCTTTTACGACAAGCAAGTGATTGGTCCTATGCTGCTTACTATGGAAGAGAGTGAAGTAAACAGCTTGCTGGGCAATATCGACCAGCTTGCCGTCGCAAATGAGTCTCTTGCCTGTTACACCAACCAATCTAAGGTCGAATTTACGCTAAGCACAGAAACATGGTGGAAGGTTCAACCGCATCACCTGACGGTACTTTACAACGTAAACACTCACGCCAAATCAATCGAACGAAGATGGTGGAATCTATTCCCTAAAATGATGGAACGACTCGCTGATCCAAATGAGGTGATTCTGAATGCATTAAAAAAAGCACAGGAAAGAGGTTACCCACAAGACCAAATGGAGGCTTGTGTTTTGGTAGAGGTGACTCGTCAGACCCAAACACACCTAAGTGAATTGTCGCAGCCTTTTCATTTAAACCTTGAAGAGCTTAAAGAACTAGAAACCCTGAAAGAGGTTTGGACATGAGTATTGAAACAGGCGGTAGCCCTTACTTTTTGCCATGTGAGCAGTGTAATCGCTGGATAGAAATATTTGTAAGAGATGAGTTTAATCAGCCGTTCACAGGTGTTTCTGGGACACTTACTGACTCAGCAGGCAATGAGTTCAGTGTTACGCTAGGCGAAGAGCCTATCTACCTCGAAGGATTAGCCTCCGGCCCTGTATTGCTGAACTTAGACAGTGAACAGTGGTTATTGGAATCGCAAAAAGATGAGCATAAACCTAATACAGACTCGAAACCTACGGCTGATTTCGCCAATGATCATGTGGATAAGCTCGGCGCCAAAGCCAAGTTTGTTGAAGTGACTGCCGGTGACTTAACTGAGCTTGCCGAAGGGCAATCACTACCAACACGCCATGAAAAAGGCAAAGCTGATTCACTGAAACTCATTACTGACAAGAGCTACGTGTTACAGGTAAGAGGCTTCAACTTTATCACCCTACGTGTTGGGATGTTCTTTGATGGCACCGGCAACAATACTTACAGCGCGGAGTGGGGTAAGAAAGAGCTCGATAAGTATTATTACAAGTGGCGTCCGAAGTATGAGGTTCACAAAAATAAACCTGTGACTCAATGGCCCGGTGATATGTTCAAATATCCAAAGGATGAAAAGTTTCATTTCTTCTGGGAAGAGGATTTTGCAGTCGATGGTAGCGCGTCGAATGAGCTAACGAATATCCAGAAACTACATGATTTGTATCCGGATGATGTGTTTGATGAAGAGAAAAACGTATTTGTACATCCGGAGTATATTACAGGTATAGGTACTGGTAACGAACAAGATAACACTAAGCCAGCTGATGAGTCCGTTGTGCCAGGACAGGCATTTGGAACAGGTGACTATGGTGTAATAGCCAAAGTTGAGACTGGAATAAGTGCGCTGTGTGAGAATCTTAAACAGATTCGACAATCTCGAGCTTATGCGGCAGCTATGGCTGATGGCATATCTAAATTGGAACTCGATGTTTTTGGATTTAGCAGAGGTGCAGCAGCGGCAAGGCATTTTACAAATGTCATAGTGGATGGCGAAAAAGGCCTATTCGCAACCAAGTTTACCGAGGCATGTAAGTCAAATTCAATTAGTCTCAAATCGGGTTTTGATTGGTCGAGTAACGAGTCGATCTGTATAAAGTTTGTTGGTGTTTTTGACACTGTTGCTGCTATTTTCGACCCATTTAGCGGCGACTTTACCCCACATAACGATGATAACGGTGACGTCAGGCTTTGGTTAGATCCAGATCGCATTGAGAACGTTGTTCACCTTACCGCTCATAAGAAGACCGAATATAGATATAACTTTTGCCTAAACAAGGTAAATCCAAATGGTAAGTTCAAAGAGTATGTCGTCCCCGGAGCTCACTCTGATCTAGGTGGTGGCTATCAGTCTACACTGGCTTATGAAACAGTCGGTGGTCAGGCACAAAATAGATATCTTTTACCTTTACTAGAATCCAAGCCAATTAAACGATTGAGACGAGATGTAAGCCATTGGAACGGCGACAAGGTCAAAGCCTTATTAGATGAAAAGTTTAAAAAAGTCATCGATCATGAGGTGTCTTTAGGGTGGGATAAAGATGATTACATCGTTGACTACAAGACGGTTCGTCGTGGACGTAATGACCAAACCTATTTGGAGGGCACTCTTCACAAAAAACGCGTGGTAGAGGGTGACTTATCGCGTCTATACCTGAGGGTCATGTACGGGTTTGCTGAAAATGCAAAAGTTCCTCTAAATGATGAACAAGGAGGGGTTTGGAATGAAGAAGGCGATAGTTATTACTCTGTGCCGAAAACCGTTGGTAATTATAACTTTGGAGAGTTTTGCGAAAAAGCGTTATCTGCTGCTAAAAGTGGAGAGCTTTTAGGCGAGCTTGATGTTAGTAATATTGAAGATGTACAAGATAGCTCTATCATGGTTAGCCTTATGGAAGCGAACTTAATTCACCACTCTTCAGATTGTTCTATCGCGAACAAACCACATGAGCTTGGTGATACGTTTGTTCGAGAAATATTTGAATGCAAAAAGGAAAGCTAAGATGAAGCAATTAATAGCCACATTACTACTGGTAGTTCCGGTTGTTTCCAATGCATTCGCAAAAGTGCCTAGTGTTCCTGAAGACATGCCCAAATGGCGAATTGGCTATGCCATGTCTTCATTATATCCTGCGAAAATTACCGAAGCTTATGGGGTGAATGAAGAGCAAGATTGGACGTCATTTGTTCATAACGATATGCACTTTCTGACAAGAACCGAGCTAAGTAAATTGAAGAAAAAGTTACCTGATTACGACGGCTTTAGTCTCGTTTTAGGAACTCCAGTAACTATGAAAAGACAGGTTGCTGGTACGAAAACACTACCAGACAGCGTATTTGTATATTGGGCATCAATAAGTAATGCAAGATTCTTTGTGACTAAATTTGACTTAACAAAAGAGGTTAAATCATTGATGGTTACAAAAAGGCAAATGACTACATGGGATGGTGCTGTCCTAGATTGCTATCAAAATGACATTGTTTTTGGATTTTTGCCCAATGGAAACACTAAGGTTTGGTTAGATGGCTGCGGCGAGTATAAATACGTAACAGAACTAATGCCAGATGCTGAGCTTGAAGCAGACTCGCGTGGTAACAATGCCGAAATTTATAAAGCTAACTATGGCGCGCGAATTACTAAAAGAGCAGAAGAAGCAGGTGAGACTTTAGACCCAATCCCCTGGGATAAAGTCAATAAAGTCTATTCAAACGACCAAGTGACAGAGCTAAATTAAACAGTCATCGAGCATCGCTTAAATTACTCTGCTCGCTTTGTTTCCCAAGCATGCACCCTAACAATTTTTCAAAATGCGATTGAAATAACTCACTCTAATGGTCTTTTCGCCCTTAGGGTGAGTTTGCATAGTTATAATGTCACCAAATTGCATATTGTTATCAAACAAATCAGCTATCTCAGTGAGGTTTCATGGATAAGGACCCAATTGAAGAAAATAACCGAAGGCCGCTTGCTGTTCGTGATGTTGCCATCACTCGTAAAGTTGCTATCTGGTTAAGTAAAAAAAACGTTACCCCCAATCAAATATCATTAATGAGCATCGGCTTTGCCCTTGTGGGATACAGCGTAATGCTGACCTACCATTTTTTGCCAGCAAGTTATCTATTATTGCTGGCGGCTGCGACTATACAGATGCGTCTATTGTGTAACCTATTTGATGGTATGGTTGCTATTGAAGGCGGAAAGAAAACCCCGGCAGGTGAGCTCTATAACGATGTACCAGATCGTATTGCTGATCCCCTGTTTATTGTCGCGGCAGGTTTTGCAACAGAGTCGGTATTTGGTATGCCGCTGGCTTGGACTAGCGCGATAGTGGCGGTTTTGACGGCTTATGTCCGAGTCCTAGGCGTCAGCATGGGGACTCCAGCTGATTTTCGTGGCCCTATGGCGAAGCAGCATCGTATGGCACTCTTAACGGTGACTTACCTGTTTCTGTTCCTACAGCAGGTATCCGGTTGGTTACCAAATATCTTCATTTACAGCATGGATGCAGCACTGCTGATTATGCTGTTAGGTGGTATTTACACCACTTGGCGACGCCTTGCATTTATCTCTGAATATAAAGCTCAAAATGCGATTGAAGAAGAACAGCCAAAAGAGAGGGAACCGCAATGTTAGGTATCCCTTTGCATTCGTTCTATATCATGGTCGTTATCGTTTCGATATTGGTGCTAGGAACGTTTGTCTATCTATGGTTGTCGAGGCAGCATAGAGATCGCGATTACTTAGAGTTAAAGCTTCGAATTCGTTCGTGGTGGTGGATGATAGGGATCGTTTTCGTTGTTCTCTACCTGCCTTTGCAGTACACGCTATTTTTTGTCGGCTTTTTGAGTTTTATGGCGCTTAAAGAGTTCCTCTCTATTGTTCCCACTCGTATGACTGATCGACGAGTTATCTTTTGGGCCTACCTTTCGATTCCGTTCCAATATTATTGGTTATCGATTGGTTGGTATGGCATGTACATTATCTTTATTCCTGTGTACATGTTCCTGTATCTGCCTATGGTTGCTGTGTTGATTGGAGATACCAAAGGTTTTATTCGTTCTGCAGGTGTCATCCACTGGGCCTTGATGTTAACTGTGTTTTGTATCAGCCACATGGCTTATCTATTGGTGCTGCCAAGTTTGAATCCTGATGCAGGCTCAATGGGAATGCTGCTATTTTTGCTGATATTTACTCAGTTTAATGACGTCTGCCAGTATGTCTGGGGTAAGTCATTTGGCAAACATAAGATCGTTCCTAAAGTGAGTCCAAATAAAACTTGGGAAGGCTTTGTCGGTGGTGCCCTAACGGTTATTGCTGCCTCCTATATTGTTGCGCCGTACCTAACGCCTTTGACAGGAGTACAAGGTCTAGTTGCCGGTATTATCATCGCTTTTAGTGGTTTTATTGGTGACTTGGTTATCTCGTCAGTGAAGAGAGATTTAAAGATCAAAGACACCAGCCAATTTATACCTGGGCATGGCGGAATTCTCGATCGCATCGATAGCTTAATGTTTACCGCGCCGCTGTTTTTCCACTATATCTACTATCTGTACTATTGAGGACTTATGGCGAGAATACTCAGAGTTTTATTCATTCTGCTGTTCGTAAAACCACTGGTGTTTATCGGCTTGGGGTTAAACATTATCAACAGACAAAACTTGCCTATGAAAGGGCCAGTTGTCGTGGCTGCCAATCACAATAGTCACTTAGACACACTGGTGTTATTGGCGCTATTTCCCATCAGCATTATTCATAAAGTTCGCCCAGTTGCGGCAGCGGATTATTTTTTGTCTAACCCTATCGTCGCTTGGTTATCGCTTAATGTGATAGGCATTATCCCAATACGTAGAACGCCTTCTAAAGAGCAAAAAGAAGCAATCTTTGATGAGTGTCATAAGGCTTTAGAACAAGGGGATATATTGATTATATTTCCGGAAGGTAGCCGTGGTGAGCCTGAAGTGATGAGTGGTCTGAAAAAGGGAATATATCATCTTGTCAAAGATCACCCTCAGTGCTCAGTGGTCCCCGTGGTTATGCGTGGTTTAGGGGCGTCATTGCCAAAGGGGACTGCGATTTTTGTCCCTTTTAATTGGGATGTTGTTCTGGGCGATAGTGTTAATGACTTTGCCAATGCGGCCGAGTTTGTTGAGGTGATGCAGGACCAATATCAACAGCTGAGCGAGCAGTGTATTGTTCAAGTAGAATAGCAGTACGTCTATTCAGATATAAATTACGATAAAATACCCTCCTATTTATACCTAGCTCTAGCTGGGATTTTTTCATTTTATGAAATATACGATATGGTTATGGGTATTAAGAGAAAGACTCAGATAGTTAGCTATGTTGTTGATTAACGATAAGTACATACTCAATGTACTCACCGGCATCTTGGAAGAGCGTGAGACGGGTGTAAAAACAGCGCTGGGAAGTAATGAAGTTGCGTTGTTGCAGTTTATGGCTGAACATCCTAAAACCCCCTTAGCAAAATCACGACTACTTGATGAAATATGGTTCAAAAAAGGAGTAGTGGTAGAAGAGAGCAGTTTGCTCCATACCGTCTCGACTTGTCGTAAAGCGTTAGATGACCGAAATGGAGAAATCATCACAACGATAAGAGGGGTGGGTTATCAGTTTAATGGCGATGTTTCGTCTTATCAGAATCCGTCCATACATTCCTCTTTGAGTGACAATCAGGATGTTGCTCCCTCGACGATTAAGAAAAACAATACTCGTTACCTAGTGGCCTTTAGTGTCAGTGCATTGGCGGCATACTTTTTATACGGTGCAATCACTACACCTTGGGTCGAAGCCGATTACACCGAGCAGCGTTATTTGGGCTGTGTTGTCCCAACGCAAGATAAATCAAAACCAATGGTTCTGAATAATGTAAGAGCATTCACGTCAGGTAATCAGATAATACTGGTTGCTAAAGATGGCCAGTCTGTTAGTTACCTACCAAGGGAAGTGGAGGTGACGTGTGAATAATAAAATATTACTCGCAAGCATCACTTCTGGGTTAATCGTAGGAGCACTAGCGGCTGAAATTGGGTCGCCGACGGTTGCCCGGTCGCTGCAGAGTGAAACCAGCATAGTGCTCAAATCCAATGAGGGCCTTCATCTGATGGGTATGAATGCAGGGATCAAATTAAAGCGCTCAGGGAAATATGAAATGTATTTCCTCACAGACCAGAAAGTCGGTTTCAATTCATCGGGAGAGTATTACTTTCAGCGTCATGGTTTATCTCTAATGCCCGAAACTTCGGAACAAGTAATACCGGCCAAGAATGATGCGTCAGTCATCGATATTATGTTTTCTCAGCGAGGCATGCACTCGTTAGAAGATCTTAAACTTATCCCTCTTTCAGAGAAGCAATTGATACTTGTAGCGCCAAGATATTCATACCTATTCACTGATATTGTTGAATGAAGCGGATTCAAAAAACCTAAAAGCTCACATTTTAACTATTGAAATTGTGGGCTTTTTCATTAGTTAATCTTAATAAAATCAATGCTTTGATATGTATTAAGGTATGTTAAGGATGAATCATTCTCTGGCTGACAAAACGCTAACTTAGATAAAAAATTGTTGAGTATAACAACGGTAACTTCCCCTCATTAGAGTTGCCTTAATGATCAAAACTAAGACGTTATCTCTGTCAATCTTATATTTGTCCGTATCTGTTATTGGGACACCTGCACTATCGCAAACACCGGAAAGTGTTCCGGTTACCGTTGAAATCACGCAACAGCTTGCGACGACCATGGCGATTGAAGAAGTCGGCAAACTGAAGGCGACGGACTCTGCAGCGCTAACATTTAGTGCTGGAGAAAAACTAAAATCCCTTCACTTCAACGATGGTGACACCGTTAAAAAAGGTGATTTGATTGCTCAACTGGACGATTCAAAAGCTAAGGCTGAACTAGAAAAGTCATCCAGTTCACTTGCCCTTGCGAAGTCGAAACTGTCTCGTGTATTAGCACTCCTTAAGAAGCAACCTGACTCGATGTCAGCGCAAGATGTCGAAGAACTCAAGCAGCAAGTCGCGTTGGCTGAAGCGGACTATTCACAAAGAAAAACCGATCTGCAGAGCTATCAATTGGTGGCGCCATTTGATGGCCAGCTAACCAACTTTACACACTCTGTTGGCAGCCGTGTTGAAGCAGCGGTTGTGCTGGTACACCTAATTAAACTTGACCCTGTCGAAGTCCATTATTCCATTTCCCAGTCTGAAGTCGGCAAGGCGAAACTAGGTCAAGCAGTGACCTTAAAGGTTGATACTACGTTCTCTGGCCAAGTTGATTATATCGCGCCACTTGTTGATGAAAGCTCCGGCCGAGTCGAAGTTCACGCCAAGCTGGATAACGCCGACAACCGCTTAGTGCCTGGGATGTTTGCCAAGGTAAGCCAAAATATTGGGGATTCGGTTGATCATGTAGTTGTTTCCCAAACATCGGTAGGCGCTGACGGAAATCAACGTTTTGTTTGGGTGATCAAAGGTGATAAAGCGGTTAAACAACCCGTAGAGTTAGGAGATAACACAAATAATGGATATGTGGCAATTAAGTCAGGTTTGAACGTCGGTGAACGTGTTGTTATTACCGGGCAGCAAAATCTCGATGTTGGTACTCCCGTGACAATTCAGGGCTCAAAGCCTTCAATCACATTGCCAGTTCTTCGTGACACTCGCAAAAACTCAGACGAGAAAAGAGCACAAGAAAGCGGAAACAGTGAAAAACAATTAAACGAGGTAGACAATGAAGCTGCCTGAAATATGCGTTAAACACCCAGTATTCGCTTCAGTATTGAGTATTGCTATCGTCTTGATTGGTCTGGTCTCATTTCAAAAGCTATCAATCCAGTACTTTCCTGAGCATCAAACCTCGTCAGCGTCTGTTAACGCCTCAATAAGCGGTGCGAGCGCCGAGTTCATGTCGCAAAATGTGGCTGATAAGTTGATCTCAGCAGTAACAGGTCTTGATAAGGTCAAGTCGATGACGACTGATTGTAGCGAAGGCAGTTGTTCGATGAAGATAATGTTTAAAGATGGCATTAGTGAGGTTGAGTATTCGAGCCTGATGAACAATTTACGCAGTAAAATCGATGGTATCTCTGATTTCCCTCCTGCGATGATTGATAGACCAACGGTGACAGATGACTCTTCGGAAACCAGCATGCCGAGCAACATCATTACCTTTGTGAATAAGGGAACGATGGCTAAACAGGATATGTTTGATTTCATCAGCCAACAATTAGCGACGCAATTCAAAAACATCCAAGGTGTTGGAGGTGTATGGGGGCCTTATGGCGGATCTTCACGCGCAATACGTGTTTGGTTGTTACCAGAGCGTATGGCGGCTTTAAATGTCAGTGCCTCCGATGTGGTGAGTACTTTGAGTACCTATAACGCCACTTTTACTGCGGGTACGATCAAAGGTGAAGTTCGCGACTTTGCTATTAATCCAGTCAATCAGGTGACTTCAATTGAAGATGTGCGCGATCTCGTCATTCGTGTAGAAAGCGGCAAGATCATTCGTGTCAGTGATGTCGCCAATATTGAGATGGGGGAGGTTAGCTTAACCCCGAGCACGTTACATGTTGATGGTCACCAAGCGATGTCATTGCAGGTATTGCCGCTTAAAGACGAGAACCCTGTCAATGTCGCAAAGCGCGTTAAACAAACGATGGATCAGATGGAACTGCCAGATGGCATCGAGATGAAGATGGTTTACAACCAAGCAGACTTTATCGAAGACGCTATTGACCAAGGATTCATGACACTCATTGAAGCAATTGTATTGGTATCCGCTATCGTTGTGTTGTTCTTAGGTTCACTGCGTGTCGCGGCCATTCCTTTGATCACGATACCTGTGTGTGTAATTGGCGTGTTCGCTGTTATGGCTTTGCTCGGGTTTAGTATCAATGTATTGACTATTCTGGCGATTATATTGGCCATTGGGTTAGTGGTTGATGACGCGATTGTGGTAGTCGAAAATTGCTACCGCCATATAGAAGAAGGCCTTTCGCCAATCTCGGCGGCCTTGAAAAGCTGTAAAGAGATTGTATTCCCGGTGATCGCGATGACCCTAACCTTGGCCGCGGTATATTTGCCCATTGGTTTAATGTCAGGGCTGACCGCAGACTTATTTCGCCAGTTTGCGTTTACGTTAGCGGCTTCTGTCATTATCTCGGGCTTTGTTGCACTGACTCTTTCGCCAATGATGAGTGCGTACATGCTCAAATCTTCACCTAAGTCACCGAAGTGGTTTGTTTGGGTTGAAGCGAAGCTAGACGGCCTAACAGAGGGTTACTTCAAGCATCTACAAGCATGGTTTAGACATCCCTTTAGAGTGTTAGGCTCGATAGTAATTTTGATCGGCTTAGCGAGTCTCTCTACGTTTATGATGCCAAAAGTACTTTTACCAACGGAAGACACAGGATTTATTGAAGTAAGCTCTGATGCGCCGACTGGTGCGGGGCGTAGTTACCACTTAGAAAATGCAAAGCAATTGAATGGTATCTTTGCAGGTAATGAGTCAATAGAGGCAAATTTAGCTTATATCGAAGGCGGACCGACCAATCATATTTTACTTAAGCCTTGGGAAGAAAGAGGAAAGTCAGCGAACGATATAATCGATGAACTTACCATCAAAGCAAAAGAGACCTTGTCAGCTTATGGCGTATCGTTCTCAGTACGTTCAGCCGATAATTTGAATGTCGCAAGCAACGTAAATATACAGCTCACGACCGTTAATCGAGACTTAAACGAACTTTCAAAAACAGCTGAAGATGTTGTCGGATTGCTTAATAACTATGAAGGTTTAAGCAACACCAATAACTCTATGCATCGTGATCAATTAAGGTTTGATTTATCCATAGACCGCAACGCAATCATCCTTTCTGGGGTTAATTACGCGAACGTGACTGGCGCGATCTCTTCATTTCTTGGGTCAGTTAAAGCTGCTGATCTAAAAGCGGAAGACGGATTTACTTATCCGATACAGGTTCAGGTGAATCGTCAAGCGCTAGGAGACTTTAAGGTTCTCGACAAACTGTATGTCAGTTCCGAGTCAGGGCAGAGGCTACCATTGTCGCAATTTGTATCGATTAAGCCAGTGACGGCGGAGTCTAATATCAAAACATTTGGTGGTAAAGATGCAGCGGAAATTACCGCCGATGTGACGCTAGGCTACAGTGCGAGTGATGTCCAAGCCTATCTTGATGCAGAGTTGCCGAAGTTACTAAAAACAGGGCAAGACTACGAATACAACGGGGTGATTAAAGAGCTTAATGAGTCTGAGGCGGGCACTCAGATGTTATTTGGGCTAGCACTCATCTTCATCTTCTTAATTTTGGCAGCACAATTTGAGAGTTTTGTTGATCCTCTCATTATTTTACTGACCGTTCCCCTTTGTCTCGTTGGAGCTTTGGTTACGCTCAACATATTTGGACATAGCTTGAACCTATATTCAAAAATTGGACTGCTGACTTTGGTTGGTTTGGTGACGAAACATGGCATCTTGCTGGTGGAGTTTGCCAACCTTAAACGTAAAGAGGGTTATGGCGCTAAAACTGCAGCATTAATGAGTGCGAAGTCGCGTCTAAGGCCAATCCTAATGACCTCGCTAACCATGGTTATCGGTTCTCTACCATTGGCGCTTGCTGAAGGTCCAGGCTCGCTTGGGAGAGTTAATATTGGCTTAGTACTCGTTGGTGGATTAACGGTTGGCACATTTTTCTCTTTATTTGTAGTGCCGATGGCTTACGTCGCATTTGCGTCTATGTTTGAACCTGATGACTCTTTTGAGTTAGTGACAGAGAGGTCGTAATGTTACTGATTAACGACACACACGTATTAGATGAAACAGACGGTTTTATTCATAGCCTAAAGAGCAACATTCGCCATCCTGTCGGTGTCAATGAGTTGTCTTTGCTGAGCTATATGTTTACCAATCAAGGTCAGGTGTTGAGCAAGCACGAGTTGATGCATGAAGTCTGGCATAAAAGAGGCATTGTCGTAGAAAGCAGCAGCTTACTGCACTCGATTTCTACATGCCGCAGAGGGCTTGAAGATAAAGCGGGTGAAGTTATCCGGACTGAAAGGGGGGTTGGTTATGAGTTCACGGGGTCAGTAAAAAAGATTGCGTCTATCTCAGAAGTTACAGAACCTTTAGAGCCGATTATTGAAACCTCGCCTGTTAGGGAGTCGGAAAACAACGTTGAGTCTAAGGCGAAATTGAGTGCTGGGCACATTCAGGTGATAAAGCTATTCAGCATTTTAATTTTGGCAACTCTTGCTGGTTTTGTTGGGACTAAGTCTTTTTACAAGAGCGCATTATTTATTGGGTATAAGGCTACTAGCTATAAACAGTGTAGCTATATGCCAAACCAACAGGGCGAGAAGGTGTTCTATCAAAACCCCACGCTCTACCAATTTGAAAAGTTGAGTTTACTTGTCGATTCAGATGGTCGTTCACTGAGTTTTAATCGCGGCAGTGAGGTGGTGAACTGTGAATAACATCGTCACCCCGTGCACTATGATTTGCGGCTTAACTTTAGGTTGGTTATTGGCTTCATTTGGAACTTCTGAGCACAATCGCCATTTTAGCAGTAATTCCGTAACGCACATTGAGTTTGAAGATTACAGAATTGGCCATTCAATATCATTACCGTTAAGTTTTGAATTAACGTTAAAAGAGAACCAAACCTACGGTGTGTTTGCAATGCTACCTAATAGTCAGGTGGGCTTTTCTGGTAAGGGAGCCTACACGCATAACCATCAAGGTATGATGTTCATGCATGACACGCACACGCCTTTAGAATTAGATGATGCGAAAGATGGTTTAGTCGAGCAGTTGTTCGTTAGGCCCGGCGCATTTGATGGCAGGATGAAATTTGTTGAATTAGGGAATGATCATGCCATCTTAGTTGGGCATAAAGTGGCACTTTACTTGAAGCCGTAGAGGGCTTAATCCAAATAAATAAAAGGCGATGCAGATGCATCGCCTTTTTTAGTTTGGTTAAATCTAGTTTGAGGACTTAAAGGACAGTACCGCTTTCAATCCGCCCATTGAGCTAGAGGATAACGTCAGTTTACCGCGATAGCTGTGGGCCATTTCACTAACAATATTAAGACCTAAACCTGTGCCGGGTGTGGTTTCATCAAGGCGCACACCACGTTTAACCGCTTGCTGTATTTTGTCATCAGGAATACCCGGGCCGTCATCTTCAATGATGATGTCAATATCGCCTTCTTTGCTTTGCTGAGAATGAACCCGAATAATGCTCGATGACCACTTGTAGGCATTTTCAAGTAAGTTACCCACCATTTCGTCGAGATCAGTCTTATCAACAGCCACTTCGACATCAGAATCAAGTTCGTTAATGAGGGCTATCTCTCGCGACGCGTAGACCTTATCGAACGCCATAGAAATCGCGTCGACACGTTCTGAAGGGTTAGCGCGGACTGCCAAGATGTTTTTAGAGCCAGCCATACGAGCACGGCCTAAGTGATAATCAATTTGGCTCTGAATCTGATCGACAGGCGGCTGCAATAGCTTCTGTGTCTCGCTGTCAAAGTTATGAATCTCATTTTTAAGCACAGACAAAGGAGTCTTTAACGCGTGAGAGAGGTTGCCGGCATGATGCCTTGCTCGCTCTAGTAGCTCTTGATAATGAAACACCAAAGCGTTCAAGTCGGACACTACCGGTGCGACTTCTTTCGGGTAATCTTCTTCGAGCTGTTTCTTATCGCCAGAGCGCAGCTGTGAGAGCTCTTTGTGCATTTTGGTTAATGGATGCAACGACCACTGTACCTGCAGCATGATGACCGCGAGTACGCCAAAGTAGAGCAGGGCAAGGATGATCCAAAGCTGACTCATCAAATCACGCACTGTATCTTCAATCGGTTGTTCATCAATGCCGACCAGTACTTCAATTGGGCCATCGTAGTCTGGGTAGTAGAGGGTCGTCTTTAGGTAGATGAGCTTTTCATCTCTTGCTCCAAAGTACTCTTTTTTAATGCCTTTTTTCGCTTCTATTTTTTGATCCCACAGAGAACGAGAACGCAGTAAGTCGGCATCGGTTCGTGCTGACCAATAAAGGCCGCTGTATGGGCGGTTAAAGCGAGGATCAGAAAGGTTGGTGGTAAGGGTTAGTGCGCCTTTTTCATCGGCTTCAAGAGAGGCCGCAATCTCGTCCATGTAGATAGAGAGCTGAGATTTGGTGTCCCCAACCATGTAGTTAAATACTTGGGTTGGCACACTGACACCCGCCGCAATGACCATCGCGGTTAACCAAACGATAGCCGCCAGTACTAGGCGGCTTTTTAAACTCAGGCGCTTAAGCAAGTTACGCTTATTATTCGGCATTGAGCTGGTATCCTAGACCACGAACGGTTTTGATTACCTTCGGAGCGATTTTCTTGCGGATACGACCAATGAAAACTTCGATGGTGTTTGAGTCTCTATCAAAGTCTTGCTTGTAGATGTGCTCAACCAGTTCTGTACGTGAGATTACTTTTTCCGGGTTATGCATGAAATAAGCAACAACCTTGTATTCTAAAGCTGTGAGGCTAATTGCCTGACCTTGCCACATTACCTTGGACGTTCGAGTGTCTAAACTCAAATTACCAATCTGCATAACAGGGGACGCATTACCCGAAGCGCGGCGTAATTGGGCACGGATACGAGCGGTAAGTTCGACCATTTCAAACGGTTTGGTTAAGTAGTCGTCAGCACCCGCATTTAAGCCTTCGACGCGTTGGGTCAATGTGTCTCGCGCACTTAGGATAACAACAGGTGTATTAATGTTTTCGTCTCGGATACCTTTCAGAACCGTTAAGCCGTCAAGTTTAGGCAGGCCTAAATCAAGGACAATGGCATCCCACTCCTCAGATGTCGCTCGGTACAATGCATCGATGCCATCTTGAGAGAGCTCTGGTACCCAGCCAGTTTGCTCCAGAGTTTCAACAATTTGTTCGCCTAGGCGCGGGTCATCTTCCACTACAAGAATTTTCATAAGCTTTTATCTTCTATTTTTTTAGTGCTTGTTTAAGGTTTCTACCTTTGATTTGCAGCATTTCGAGCGTTTCTGCGTTGTATTCAACTTTGATGATGTTGTTATCGTGATTAATCTTGAGTTCGTAAATCCAAATATCATCATCTTCTTCGAGTTCGACGTGAATAATTCGGCCATGCAAATCGCGCGCTACAGCAGCGTACATTTCAGAGAATGGCTTGATATAACCTTTCTTTACCGCTTCATAGACCTCATCTTGGTCTTCTTCAAACTCAATTCTAGCACCTGGTTTGTGAACATCTTGCACCAGTGCGTGACCATCTTGATCGTCATGATCGTGTTTCTTCGCCATGCTAGGGAAGGCGAGCAGCAGACAAGTTAGTATTGTGGCGGTACTTAACAGTGGTCGCTTGAACATAATCTTACCTTTTACGAATTTCTGTATAGCAGTATACATTGGCAAAAATGAACACCAAGTGAATGGCTAATTATTCGATAACTCATCTTCAAATATTTTGTCGCGCATCTTCCAAAAGCGTCCTGACTTTCGTGCAATCACGAATTGGGGTGGACGAAAACGGTGTTGGCTATTAACTACTTTGGTCGGTGATGCATCTTCAAACGGGCGATGTTTATCGGCTAGGTGCGGCCTAACAAACTGATCTTTAAATCGTTGCTTTTGGTTTTTGGTTGTCAGAGACCAAAACTCACTAACTTGAGCTTGGTTTTCTCCGATATAAGAAACCTTAAGGCTGCTTTTGCCTTTATCGTCTTTATGAACGCTAAGATCCATCTCGATACATTCAAACACCAAAGCATCTTTCAGGTTTAACGCCTCCTTAAGCTTCTTATCTGGGTCAACCAATGTTGCATCACATTCGTGGCAGATACGTGCGGCGATATCGTTGTCAGCCCCGCATTCGCCACAGTATTTAGCGCGGAATCGATAGTTACAGTGTTCACGCTCACCGGTTTCATCATCTTCGAAGAAACCTTGGCATTTACGACCGAAGTGCTCAATTAAATAGCCATTGCTATCTAGCTTGCCCCAAAAATTGTTGTTAAAGCCACAAGCTGGGCAAGGGATAGTGATGATTTCACTGTCTGAATCTGGCTTAGCATCGCCCACTTCTGGTTGATAAAGATCATAACTATTACCAGCATAATCCAGCACCAAACACTCGTCTTTTCCGGGAGACAAGCGTAGACCGCGTCCGACGATTTGTTGATAAAGGCTAATCGACTCAGTCGGGCGAAGAATCGCAATAAGATCGACGTGAGGGGCGTCGAAGCCGGTAGTTAACACCGAGACATTGACGAGGAATTTGATTTTGCGATCTTTAAAGTTCTGGATGATGGCGTCGCGCTCAGGCGTTGGTGTATCGCCAATCACGATCGCAACCTGATCTTGCGGCAGCAGACCATAAATTTCCTGGGCGTGGCGGACGGTCGCAGCAAAGATCATGATGCCTTGTTTCTCTTTAGCTAGCTGAATGATCTGTTCGACAATTTGCGGTGTTGCCCGTTTCGCTTTATCGATAACCATGTCGAGTTCCGCTTCTTTGTATCTCCCTGTATTAGCGGGTTTTAGCTGAGAAAAGTCGTAACTTAAAACCGGGGCATCCATCATGCGAGCGGGTGTTAGAAAGTTTTCATCCAATAAGTAGCGAATGGGTAGCTCGAAAATACAATCTCTGAAAAAGCGCGGCTCTTCACTTCTGACCAGACCGCGGGTGTGATATTGATAAATCCAACCCATACCTAAACGATAAGGTGTCGCCGTTAATCCAAGTACTTTAATACCTGGGTTTTGCTCACGTAGGTGGGTGATAACCTTTTGGTAACTGGTATCTTTGTTATCAGGCACGCGGTGGCATTCATCAATGACGAGCAGAGAAAATTGGTTTTTAAATTGGTCAAGATTTCGTACTACGGACTGGACTGACGCAAACACTACTTGTTGGTCTGTCTCTTTACGCCCAAGACCAGCTGAGAATATGGAACCTTTAAGTCCGTACCCTTCATATTTTTCGTGGTTTTGCTCAACCAGTTCTTTAACGTGGGCTAGCACTAATACTCGACCTTTAGCAAGGCGCGCAAGCTCAGCAATCACAAGGCTTTTACCCGCACCAGTCGGCAGCACAAGTACGGCTGGGGTAGAGTGTTTACGAAAGTAATGGATAACAGCTTTGACAGAGTCTGCCTGATAAGGACGCAGTGTATACATAAAATGTGTGAAATAGCTCAACTATTTAGTCTAGTGGCACTATAATACCTCACCTAACAAAGATGAGGTATTCATGCGTCTAGATAAATATTTGTGTGATGCACTAGGTGCGACACGTAGAGAAGCAACAAAAATCATCAAAAGCGGTGATGTAACAGTGAATGATGTTGTGCAGAAAAGTGGTTCCGTAAAGGTAACCGATGACTGCACTGTTGAATGGCAGGGGCGTGAAATCCATAAACCTGGGCCTCGTTATATCATGCTATTTAAACCAGATGGCTTTGTTTGCTCGCATGAAGACGGTTTTAATCAAACAGCGTTCATGTTGCTTGATGAAGTGAAGATGGAAGATCTGCACTTTGCTGGCCGACTAGACGTTGACACTACGGGTTTAGTACTGATTACTGATGATGGTAAATGGTCTCACCGTATTACTTCACCAAAGCATAAATGTGAGAAAACCTATCGAGTATGGCTTGCTGATCCAGTCCAAGCTGACTACGCCGAGAAGTTTGCAGAAGGCATTCAACTGCGCAATGAGAAGGGTTTGACGCTTCCAGCACAACTTGAGATTGTCGACGAAGAAGAAAACGAAGTACTGCTTACGATTACTGAAGGTAAGTATCACCAAGTTAAGCGTATGTTTGCCGCGCTAGGCAACAAGGTTGAACATCTTCACCGCGAGCGCATTGGCGCTATCGAGCTTTGTGAGTCACTAGAGCCGGGTGAATACCGTTACCTAACGGAAGAAGAAGTCGCTTCTGTTTGGAAATAATACCTCTTGTAGGAATTAGTTTATTTCCAACTAGGAACTAGTCTTTTGGACAGATTTGATTGAGGATAGATCGGATCACTTACACCTAGAAATGGTGTTGTTATTTTCTGTTTGGTTGCAGCACGGAGGCTGCATCTGATACGCGACCGAGTAGGAGAGTTATGTCTGAAAGAACCCTAGATGCGCCAAGTGCCCCCCAAATCAGTTTTCTCTTATTTTTAGTGCTGGGGGCTATCGGTGCTCTAACTCCACTAGCCATTGATATGTATTTGCCAGCAATGCCGACCATCGCCCGAGATTTAGGCGTGGCCGAAGGTGCTGTTCAAATAACACTAACCGCATATACCGCTGGCTTCGCTATAGGTCAGTTGATTCATGGTCCGCTAGCGGATAGCTACGGCCGACGCCCTGTATTGATTCTAGGCGTGCTATTTTTCTGTTTGGCGTCTGTTGTTAGTGCAACGACGACGGGGATTGAAGCTCTAACTTGGGTTCGAGCTGCCCAAGGTTTTGCTGGCGCAGCCGCTGCGGTAATCATTCAAGCTGTTGTGCGCGATATGTTTGATCGTGAAGATTTCGCCCGTGCAATGTCATTCGTGACTCTCGTTATGACCATTGCACCATTGATCGCTCCAATGATTGGCGGTTATGTCGCTGTCTGGTTTGGCTGGCGCGCTATTTTCTGGATTCTAGCGGTATTCGCGTTAGTCGTGATTGCTCTTGTGTTGTGGAAAATTCCTGAAACACTCAGCGAAGAGAACAAGCAACCACTACGGATTAGAACAACGCTACAAAACTATATGCGTCTGTTTAAAAACCCAGTGGCGATGGGGCTGATTTTCTCTGGGGCTTTCTCATTCGGAGGGATGTTTGCATTCCTAACCGCAGGCTCGTTTGTCTATATTGATATTTATGGCGTAAGGCCTGATCAATTTGGTTACTTATTTGCCTTAAACATCGTCGCAATGATCATCATGACCAGTATCAATGGCCGCTTGGTGAAGAAAGTCGGTTCACACGCGATGCTGCGTTTTGGTCTTCTCGTTCAGTTGATTGCTGGTATTGGTCTCTCGGTTACCTGGTTACTTGATGCAGGGCTGTGGGGCACAGTCGTCTTTGTTGTGATGTTTATTGGTACATTGTCAACCATTGGTAGTAACACAATGGGTCTGCTATTAAGCAGTTATCCATCAATGGCGGGTACGGCTTCATCATTGGCAGGCACGCTCCGTTTTGGTACGGGGTCGATTATAGGTGCTGTTGTGGCATTCATGCCGAGCGGCGTAACATGGCCGATGATTTCGGTTATGAGCATGTGTTCGATTGTATCGGCAGCATGTTATTGGATATTTGGAAGAAAGGCGTAATGTCTGAATACACGATAGAAATACAAAAACTGGTTAATAAAGCGTTAGATGAAATTGCAGCAGAGCATGCTTCAGGCAAATTAACCAATGGCCCGACGGCCAACAACCTGTACCTTGTTCGCTGGATCACCAAGGCGATTAAGTCTCAGCAGTTTCCTCGTATTGTTGCGGATGACTTAATTCGCTGGCAGAAAACAGGGCGCTCTAAAGGTAACAATGCTGGTCTAATGCTGACATTCCAACGCATTTCTAAGTTCTATGGCCAGTTTTTCCCTGAAGGCGCGCCAGAGCGTACGATCAAAGATCATGAGATCAATGCTTTTATCGATATGATGGAAGAGAGCAATTGGGAAGTGACCACGTCAGAAGAACTGGTTGATTGCGGTAAGGTACAGATCTTTACAGAAGGGCCAAACTCATTGGCTATGTGTACAGAGCAATGTGAAAACTGTTTTGATGGCGAAGATATGATTAAGCCAATGAGCTGGTTTGTGCGTGGTCATCATGCAGACTTCGTAGAAAAAGCGGCAGCGGCTGGATTTATGGTTCACAAGGTGACGGATTATAAGTCGAACGTAAAATACCATGGTGAATACATTGTATTCCCAGCAAACCGTGGCAATCAGTTGGCTGAAATACCACTTAGTTTGACTGTTTAATCACGTGTTAAAAGAGCTTCCCCTACGGAAGCTCTTTTGCTTTTCGGACAATGGCTTTGACCATTCCTTTGAATATAAACAAATGCGCCGGCATCATTGCAAACCAGTAAAGCAATCCTCTAAAGCCTTGCGGATGCCACCAAGCTGTAACCGTTAAGCGCCTTTCTTGCCCCAAATCCTCAATCGCGAACTCTAAGCGGCCAAGCCCAGGACCTTTCATCCCAAATAATAGGGAGATAAAGCGCTGTTCTTCACAGCGAATCACTTTCCATGAATCGATAAAATCTCCGACTTGTAATTCTGGACCCGGAGGCGAACGACGGATGGGTTTACCACCACCAAAGAATATGTCGATCCATTCACGAGTGCGCCATAAGATATTGGCAAAAAAGTAGCCTTCTTCACGACTTCCTATTTTTCGTACTAATTTCCATAGTTGGTTGGCTTCGAGTGTTGTTGTTATCGAAGCACCAGTTTGCTTTGGATAATATCCGTAGCCCGGTTGCCAGCGAGAAAGCGCTGCTGGGTCATAACCCCACACGTTGCTGCGAACGAAAGTACCTTCACGCTCAATACTCTCTGTCACCATCTGAACAAAAGAGATCATGGCTTGGGGATACTTCTGCTTAATCTGCTCGGAATCAGCGACAAAATCATGCTCAAGCCCTGAAAGTAGCGCACTACCAATACTCGAAGGGACAGAGGTGACAATACCCAGCCACTGCGACGCCATTTTCGGCGTTAGCAAGCGGGTTGGAAAAATCTTTATCGGCTTGTTTACCGCGCGAGCAATGACATGAAATTGATCGCGATAGGTAAGAGTTTCAGGGCCGCCAACCTCAAATATATCGTGGTGAGTAGGGGACTCTTTCGCAAGGGAGAGTAAGTAATGGTTAAGGTTTTCGAGAGCGATAGGGTTAGCTTTTGAGTCTACCCACTTTGGTGTGATCAGAACGGGCATGTTGTAGATAAAGTCACGCATGATTTCAAAAGCGGCAGAGCCAGGACCGATAATGACACCAGCGCGCAGCTCAGTAATCGGAATGCCCGATTTTCGAATGATATCGCCAGTCATGCGACGAGCTTTTAAGTGGTTAGAGTCACCAGTTTGAGGCTGTATCGCACTCAAATAAATAACATGTTTAACCGAGCTACCTGTTAATGCCTGCTTGAAGTTCTCAGCCAAAGAGACTTCATATTCAAGGAAGTCATGCCCATGAGCCATACCATGCACAAGAAAATAGATGAGTTCGAATTGAGGGATCAGGTCTAACGTCGCCTGCTTATCAGCTAAGTCGAGATAGCACATGGTCAGGTTAGGGTGAGGCTCTACTCGGGCGGACAAATAGTCGAGATGTCTTGACGCAGCAGTGACTTCATAGCCTTGTTCACACAGCTTATGAAGAAGCTGCGAACCTACGTACCCTGATGCCCCTAAAACCAGAACCTTTTTCATCCTGAACCCCTATGGTTTTTATGGTTTCATATTCCGACTGATCATATAATACACAATCTATTTTTTCTCTTATATCATATTGTTGCGGTCAGAGGTGCTTCGTCTCCATGCTTTCTCAAGTTTTATTCCATACTCGAGGTGATTTCATTCGTCGCCTGATCGCAATTGCGATGCCTATTACGCTGCAAAGCATAATGTTTTCAAGCCGAAGTCTAGTCGACGTCCTAATGCTAGGTCAGCTAGGGGAGGCAGAAATTGCCGCCGTTGGTGTTGCAGCTAGAGCTACCTTTGTTACCACGATTATGCTGGTGGGTGTGACCACTGGCGGTTCATTACTTACTGCGCAGTATTGGGGGGCGAATAACCGCAAAGGGGTGCGCGAAAGTACTGCTCTAACATGGTTAGTGTGTACAGCTTTCGCCGCGTTAACTGCATTGTTGTTTATTTTGTTTCCAAGTCAGATCATGGGGCTTGCGACAAGTGATCCTGAAGTTAATCAGCTAGGTAGTGAATACTTGGTTATTACTTCGGTAACCATGTTTGCAGTGTCTTGTGTGGCGAGTATGTCTGTTGGCTTACGCGCAATGCATAAACCCGGCGTGAGTACTTTCTTTAGTGGCATCGGGATATTATCTAACATCTTCCTTAACTGGGTGTTTATCTTTGGTAAATTTGGTGTGCCACCAATGGGCATAAAAGGCGCGGCGATCGCGACAGTGCTCAGTGGTGCGATTGAAGTTGCGACTCTGTTTGGTTACCTCTATACGCGTAAACATCTGTTAGCCTTTGGCATTAAAGATATTCGTCAAGTGATTGTCTGGCAACGTGTGGCTAAGTTTCTTCGCTTGTCTTTACCGACAACATTTAACTTTCTTGCATGGGCTGGAGGGTTGTTTGCCTATCACGCTATTATGGGTCAGTCTGGCGTGCAAGGCTTAGCTGCGCTTTCGGTAATGACACCCGTAGAGTCGATTGCACTCGCGCTTTTGATCGGTATGTCTAATGCGGCCGCTGTACTAGTGGGTAACCAAATTGGTGCCAAAAATTATGATGCTGTTTACTATCAAGCCATCGGAGTGACTCTGCTGAGTTTACTTGTTGGTATTGTGGTAGCAGGCTTGCTCTATTTAGTTCAAGGATTGGTCTTAGATGCCTTTAGCGCATTAACCAACGAAACCCGATTACTCGCAGAGAAATTCATGGTGGTCTTGAGTGTCGGGATTATCCTGCGTTCCATTCCTATGATGACGATAGTCGGAGTATTGCGAGCGGGTGGGGATGTGAAGTTCTGTCTATACCAAGATTTGGTCGCGCAATGGCTGATTGGTATTCCGCTGGCTGCATTTGCCGCTATTGGCTTAGGTTGGTCGCCTGAATGGATCTATTTACTCTTTTTAACTGAAGAGGTTATTAAATGGTTTGGCTCTATCTATCGAATGAATACACGTAAGTGGATTAGAAATTTGATCGAAAATTAGACATTGACCGTCTAAGGAGTGTGTTTTGATGCATATCTTGTGATCTAGAATCCAAATTGCTTCCTTGAAAGCGCGATTTAGTGTAGATTCACACTCCTATTTTAAAGGTTAACGAGAGAATCGATGTTACAGCTGACAGACCTATGTAAAGGCTATGTAGATGGTGGTGAGTTTCACCCAGTTTTACAAGGTGCTGAGCTAACATTGAAGCAGGGCGAGCAAGTTGCTCTTATGGGCGAAAGTGGTTCAGGTAAGAGTACCTTATTAAACCTTATCGCCGGTCTAGACACCGTTGATTCTGGCGAAGTGTTGTTCCCAAGCTTTTCGATGCATGACGTTGCGGAAACTAAACGTACTGCTTACCGTCGTAACAACATCGGCCTTATCTTCCAACAGTTTAACCTTCTGCCGACTCTAAACGTCGCTGACAATATTCGATTTTGTCGCCAGCTAAAAGGGCTTCCTGAAGATCAGGGACTATGGCGTCAAATCCTTTCTGCACTCGATCTTATGCCTTTATTAGGGCGTTACCCTGAAGAAGTTTCTGGTGGCCAGCAGCAACGTGCCGCGATTGCACGCGCGTTATATATGGAGCCGAAAATTCTTTTGGCAGACGAACCAACAGGTAGTCTTGATGAAAGAAACGCAGAAGCGGTGATGCGTCTTTTGACCACGTTGACCAAGCAACTCGAATGCACCTTATTATTGGTGACGCACAGTGAGCGAGTAGCCGACCACATGGAAGGGAAGGTGAGACTTCAAGGAGGACAACTTCATGTTATGGCCCGTAGTTAAAGCGCTACTTGGCCACTACAGACGTTACCCTTTTCAAATAATCTTAGTCTGGCTTGGTCTTACCTTAGGTGTTTCTCTTCTTGTTGGTGTTACTTCCATCAATACGCATGCTCGTCAAAGCTACGAGCATGGTGAAAAGCTATTCTCGAATCCTCTTCCATACCGCATTCGACCAAAACATGTCACGAATAAAATCCCACAAGGTTTTTACGTACAGTTACGTAGAGATGGATTTAATCAATGTGCGCCATTTGAAAACCTACGAGTAGATACCGCTGACGGTGCAGACTTGATGCTTGTCGGCATTGACCCTGCCGCACTGATCCACTTTCAATCGGGAACATTGCTTAAAAACATCTCTTCTTTGGCGTTGATGCAGCCACCATACCCAATTTTAGTTAGCGCCGATCTAGCGAAGCATATGAAGTGGTCTAATGGTGACTCAATTGAATTGGCAGATGGCAGCACGCTAGGCCCAGTTATTATTGAAGATAAAGGCCAGCTTAACGGGACTAGAATTATTGCTGATATGTCACTGCTTCGCATGCTAGAGCGAAGTGCGGGCATTTCAACGATCGCTTGTAGCGAAATGCCACCAGAAAAACTGGCCAAGCTTAAATCCATGTTGCCTAACGGAATGGAACTTAAGCGTAGCTCAAGAGCCGAACTTGAATCATTAACTCAAGCGTTTCACATGAACTTGAGTGCGATGGGCATGCTCGCTTTCTTGGTTGGTCTGTTTATTTTCTATCAAGCGATGTCACTGTCATTGACTCAACGTCAGCGTTTAGTCGGAATACTTCGTCAAACAGGTGTGTCTGGTTGGCAATTGGCACAAGCATTACTGCTTGAGTTAGTTGTGCTAGTCGTTATCAGTTGGGTATGTGGCAATGCGTTTGGTATGTTACTGGCCAATCAATTAATCCCGGCGGTATCTGCGAGCCTTGGCGATCTTTATGACGCTAATGTCGGCCTAGCGATAGAGTGGACGTGGCAAAGTAGTTTATACAGTTTATACCTCTCTGCTTTTGGTGCGATTATCGCTTGTGCATGGCCATTGGTACGTTTGCTTCGCTCCCAGCCAGTTCGTTTAACGACTCGCTTATCTCTAGTACGTTTCACTGGTACTGAGTTTACCATTCAAGCATTGCTCGCCTGTGCTTTGTGTGTGGCTGCTGTTGCTATTTATCAAGCACCGCAAACCCAAGAGTCAGGCTTTGTCATCATTGCTCTGATGTTATTGAGTGTCGCGCTGTTTACGCCGTACATAGTTTGGAAGGTATTCGAAAGCTTCTCTTATACGCTGCGCTGGGTAAAGGTACGTTGGTTCTTTGCTGATGCCGCTGCCAGTATGAGTTATCGCGGTGTTGCAACCATGGCATTTATGTTGGCGATGTCAGCCAATATTGGTGTCGAGACCATGGTTGGTAGTTTCCGTGACACCACTGATAAGTGGTTAAGCCAACGTTTGGCCGCCGATTTATATATCTACCCAAATAACAGCTCAGCTGCGCGAATGAGCACTTGGTTATCTAAGCAACCTGAAGTGGACTCCGTTTGGTGGCGTTGGGAGAAAGAAATCTCTACAACGAAAGGTGCTTTACAAGTTGTGAGTACTGGTCCTTCAGAAGGCGAGTTAGATGCACTTACGGTCAAATTAGGCGTACCAAACTATTGGTATCATCTGCACCATTCTAAGGGTGTCATGGTGAGTGAGTCGATGGCTCTTAAACTCGGCATCAGGCCTGGCGATTATCTCGATTTATCCGGCAAGTTAGGGCAAGGCTGGCAAGTGGTGGGGGTTTACTATGATTATGGCAACCCGTATAACCAAGTGCTGCTCTCTCATCGAAATTGGCTATATGCTTTTGCTGGAAGTGGCAGTGTCGCTTTAGGCACAGTACTAAAAGAGGGTGTCAATCCGGTAGGACTAAAACGTCGCCTCGAAGCCGTATTTAGAATCGATTCTGAACGTGTGTTTGATAACAGTCATATTCACAATCAAGCGATGAAGGTTTTTGACCGAACATTCTCTATTGCAGATACACTTGGCAATATCACCTTGGTGATTGCGATATTCGGGATCTTCTTCTCTACTGTTGGCGGTGAAGTTTCGCGGCAAAAGCATATTGCATTGCTCCGTTGCTTAGGGATGTCAGGTAGAGAGCTTGTCTTAATGGGAAGTTTGCAGCTATTCGTGTTTGGTGCCATCTCTTTGCTGATTGCGATGCCTTTAGGTCTTGCATTAGCCCACTTAGTTGTTGATATCATTATTAAGCAATCATTTGGTTGGACGCTAGAGCTGCAGTTCATCCCTAGTGAATACATGCAGACCGCTACACTGGCGATGCTTTCGCTGATGATCGCAGGGGCAATACCTGTAATTAGGATTATTAAAAGTACGCCAATGAAGGCATTAAGGGATTCTTTATAAATGACGATTAAGATAAAGAGAGCCACCAAGATCTGCCTTGTTGTCGTAATGATGACTGTTACGCTCGTTAGTCTTTATCTCAACCGTTCACATGATTCAGAGGCAGCAGAGCACGAGGATGAACTCTCTTATGCTTTGCGTGCACCACGAGATCAAGTCTTTGAACCGGTACTTCCTGATAGCCCTGTCATTCTGCCTAGAGACTTTGCTTTTCAGAACAAATTTCAACATGGTTGGTGGCATTTCTTCGCCAACGTGAAAGATCGAAAGGGCAACGAGTACGGCGTGCAGTGGAGCTACTTCCGAGTCGCTAGTAACGATAGTGGCATGTCCGGCTGGCTTAGCCCTCAGCTATTTATTTCTCATATAGTCATCTCTAGTAAAGACCAAGTCTGGCGAGAGCAGCGTGTTGCGCGGGGCGGTATCGGCCAAGCGGGCATGACAGTCCAGCCGTTCAAACTTTGGATAGATAACTGGTATTGGCGCTCTTTGGGCAAAACGCCATTTCCTGGATTACTTGACGTCAAGACTGACGAGTTTGCGATCAATCTTAAAACACTCACCAAAGGTCCCTTTGTGATACCTGGTGATCGCGGTTATGTTCCTAAGCATGATTTGTTACCAATTGCTTCTCATAACCTCACTTCTCCTTTCCTTGAGGTTAGAGGCGAGTTGAAGCTTGATAACAATAAAGTCGTGTCTGTTTCTGGCCAAGGATGGATGAGCAAAGAGTGGGGAAGTGGCTTACTCGCTGAAAGTCAGAGAGGTTGGGATTGGTTCGTTGTCCATTTAGATAACGATATGACCATGTCGCTCAGTCGTTCGCGCCACGATAAGCAGCTTTCGTACTCGTTTGGCACATTGTCGTCGAACGATGGCAAAGTAGAACGCTTGGACGACAGTGAGATAATCATTGAGCCTTTAAATGAGACCTTGCTGGAAAATGGCAAACGCGTTCCCTTGCAGTGGTCTATTAAGGTGCCTAAACATGGTATTGATGTGACAGCGCAAGCACTTAATAGTGATATCTGGCTGCCGTTCATCATCCCTTATGGTGAAGGGCCAATTAAAACTACAGGCACTCACCAAGCTGTCGGCTTTATGCAGTTGACGGGCTACTAACTTTCTTTACCCACTGGGCGTGCCCTGCGCCTAGTGTACTTATTCTTCATAAATATTATAAGCTTGCATTACTATCGAATAGCCTATACTGGTTATAGCGTTCTCAATCAATTAGCTAGCATAGGGAATCTGCACTGCTTTAAGAGGTGAATGTGAGCGGTAGCAAATGTTGGCAATATAACTATTAAAATTCCTGTTTCATTGATAGACAGTTAGTTAGATTGGACTAGTCATTAATTTTGCTTATATCGGTTTTCTTAGCATTTATTTATAGCGATGTAGGTGTAGCCTAATCATTCTTGTTTTTTTAGTAGTATAAAAAGTAATTGAAAGGTCATTATCATGGACAAATTGATTCGCGATTTTTTGCGAATGGAGTCAGCAAGTGGGATTTTACTTGTTCTGGCGGCAGCGATTGCGATGCTGGTTGCCAACTCACCACTGAACGAATTTTATCAAGGTTTTTTGCATTCGTATCTGCTTGGAATGTCGCTTTCTCATTGGATTAACGATGGCTTGATGGCTATCTTTTTCTTACTTATTGGCTTGGAAGTAAAGCGAGAGCTGTTAGAAGGCGCGTTGAAGTCGAAAGAAACGGCTATGTTCCCAGCAATTGCTGCCGTAGGCGGTATGCTGGTTCCGGCGTTAATCTACGTGATGTTTAATATCGATAATGAAAGTGCACTGGCTGGCTGGGCGATCCCTGCTGCAACAGATATTGCATTTGCTTTAGGGATCATGGCGTTACTGGGTAACCGCGTTCCTGCTAGCCTTAAAGTATTTCTACTGGCGTTAGCCATCATCGATGACCTTGGTGCGGTCGTGATTATTGCTTTCTTCTATACAGCGGATCTTTCGACGTTGGCGTTGACGGCAGGCTTCGTATCAACAGCGGTTCTATTTTGGCTGAATGCTAAGAAAGTGACCAAGTTATCTCCGTACTTGATTGTCGGAGCAATTCTCTGGTTTGCCGTATTAAAGTCGGGTGTACACGCGACTTTGGCGGGTGTCGTGATTGGTTTTGCAATACCGCTCAAAGGTGAAAAGGATGGTCATTCTCCGCTTAAACACTTAGAGCATACGCTGCATCCTTATGTTTCATTTGGTGTATTGCCGCTGTTTGCGTTAGCGAATGCGGGTATATCCTTGGAGGCCGTATCAATTGAAGGCCTGACCTCTATGGTGCCAATGGGTATTGCGCTTGGACTTCTGGTTGGTAAACCGGTGGGGATCATGCTGTTCTGTTGGGCGTCTTTGAAGCTTAAGCTAACAGAGCTTCCTGCTGGCATCCGAATGAGACACATCTTTGCGGTTTCAGTCCTATGCGGTATCGGCTTTACCATGTCGATATTCATCTCATCACTTGCGTTTGAGTTCGCCGCGGAGTCACTTGATACCTACGCTCGTTTAGGTATTTTGATGGGTTCGACGCTCTCGGCAATCCTTGGCTACATTCTTCTGCGGATGTCATTGCCCAAAGAGCAACCTGCTCAATAAAGGATACATTGCCCATAAAGCGCTGCTTTGTGGGCTTTTTCTTATTTATTGCGATTCCTCCCTCCATGTTATGCTTTGCCTGCGCATTTCTTGTACATCCCTCTAAGCTAATATATCCACTCGCTATGAAAAGCTTGTCTAAAATATGTCCAATTGTCTTATTGGTGGTATTTCCTACCAATTGATGTGTTTTATTCGGTTTTTTCGATGTGTTACGTCACAACAAGCGAATTTTCTCGTTAACAGATTTTGAATAGACTTCTCAGGTCCAAACATTATTGTGACCTCTCTCGTATTGTTAGGGCCTGCTTTTCATGTTTGGTATGTGCAGCTTGATGTATTATTGAGAACGAGTATTAGCAGTAGAGACGTTCTACTCAAATACATATAGCGTGTACGCTACAAATTTTTATACAGTCTTTGGAGGCTATTCTTGATGCTGTTTGCAGTTCTGTCCGGTTTCATCCTGGCGGCGTTTGTTCCATGGCTATTTAGGCGCTTTGGTGAGTCAACAAGTAAGTTGCTCGCGATATTACCAGCTGGCCTATTTGTCTATTTCCTCACTTTTTTGCCGTCGGTGACAGAGCAGGGCCCACAACTATTAACTTATGACTGGGTTCCTAGCCTTGGCATAAGCCTCAACTTTTGGCTTGATGGCCTTAGCCTTTTATTTGCATTGCTTATTTCTGGTATTGGTTTCTTCGTGGTTGTTTACGCAGGAAGCTATCTAGCAGGTAAAGCTGACCAACGTAAACTACTGATGTATCTGTTAGCGTTTATGGCGGCAATGCTAGGTGTTGTTCTATCTAGCAATCTAATGGCAATGTTTGTGTTCTGGGAGTTGACCAGCATTACGTCCTACATGCTGATCGGCTACTACCACGAAAAAGAGTCTTCACGTCGTTCAGCACTACAGGGTCTGATCGTGACTGTTGGTGGTGGCTTAGCGCTGCTTGCTGGAATCATTATGCTTGGCATGATTGCAGGAACGTATGAAATTCGAGAGATCCTGGCTCAAGGTTCTGCGTTGCAGGCGGACCCTCTGTTTGGTGCGATGATGTTCGCCATTATTCTTGGAGCGTTCACCAAATCAGCTCAGTTCCCATTCCATTTTTGGCTACCAAATGCGATGGCGGCTCCAACGCCAGTCAGTTCGTACCTGCACTCAGCGACCATGGTAAAAGCAGGTGTCTATTTGATGGCTCGTCTACAGCCAACAATGGCAGGTAACGAAACTTGGATGATGGTTCTGACAGGTTTTGGTGCCGTTACAATGCTATTGGGTGCGGTAATGGCAGTAACTAGTACGGACCTGAAGAAGATTCTTGCTTACTCAACAGTGATGGCGCTAGGTACTCTGACTATGTTAGTGGGTATCGGTACTGAAGCAGCGCTTGTTGCGGCAATTGTGTTCCTACTTGGCCACGCTTTGTACAAAGGCGCGCTATTTATGGCGGCGGGTACCATCGACCATGAGACGGGCACAAAGGATGTTCGCGAATTAGGTGGTTTACGTAAAGCAATGCCTTACACGGCTGCGTTTATGTCACTGGCGGCATTGGCTCTTGCGGGTGTTCCACCATTCTTTGGCTTTATTGGTAAAGAAATGATGCTTGCGGGTGTGCTGTCTAGCCCATGGGCTGCATTGGTTGCTTTCATGGCGTTGTTAACTTCAATCTTTATCGTCGCATGTGCGTGTTTGTTAGTGATCAAGCCATTCTGGGGTGATAAGAAGCAGACCCCTAAAGAGGCTCATGAAGCTCCGTTTAGTATGCGCCTTGGTTTCACCGTGTTGGCAACTGTTGGTTTGATTTTCGGTCTAATCCCGAGCTTAGTGACGCCTTTAGTTACCTCGGCAGTCAACGCGATTTCTGGCGGAACAATCGAGAGCGTTGATGTGTCGCTTTGGCATGGTATCAACCTACCATTGATGATCAGTGTTACTGCACTTGTACTTGGCTACTTACTATTTAAAAAGTGGGATGCACTTGGTCCTAAAGTGTCACAGGCGAAACCATTGCTCGGTTATGGTCCAGAGCGTGGTTACGACATCTTTATGGATAACCTCGTTAAGTTTGCTAAGTGGTCAACCGTTAAACTTCAGAACGGTTACATGGGTAACTACATTCTGACGATCTTTATCACTACGATCGCATTGGTAGGTTACGCCATGTTCACTAAAGTGGGCTTCCACTGGGAGGTCGACTTCTCTGATGTGACGATTAAAGACTTAGGGGTATCGATCCTTATTCTTGCGGTGATCACATACGCATGTACCACACCGCTTCGTTTAGGTTCGGTGGCTGCGATTGGTGCGCTTGGTTTCTCGATGGCACTTATCTACGTATTCTTTAGCGCACCTGACTTGGCGATTACACAGGTTCTGATTGAAACACTGACAGTCATTATGTTGGTACTGGTGCTATTTAAATTGCCTAAGTTCCAAAAACTATCGAGCTCAGACACACGCTGGCGTGACTGCGCGGTGGCGATCATGTTCGGTGTGATGATGGCAACGTTATTGCTCACAGCGGTTAACTTTGCGATGCCAGGTGGTATTAGTGACTACTTGATTGAGAACAGTTACCCAATCGCTAAAGGGCGCAACATCGTGAACGTGATCTTGGTTGATTACCGTGCACTCGATACCTTGGGTGAAATCTTCGTGCTGTCACTGGCGGCGATTGGTGTTACCGCAATGCTTCGTACTAAGAAGGAACAGTAATGAACAATACAAGTACTTCTCTTATTCTTCAGGTCATCGCGCGATTCCTATTGCCGATGCTGTTGCTGTTCTCTGTTTTCTTATTACTGCGAGGACATGACGAGCCGGGCGGTGGTTTTATTGCAGGTTTGGTTGCATCGAGTGCGTTTGCCTTACACCTGTTTGCGTTTGATGCGCAACAGACACGCCGATTAATCGGATTAGATAGTTCTTACTTGATGGGGGGAGGGCTATTGATCTCTACCTTGAGTGGCTTTATCGGTGTCCTAAAATCAGGCAGCCCGTTTCTAAGTGCGGTTTGGTGGTATGTACAAGTACCGGGGCTAGGGGAGTTAAAAATCAGCACTCCTCTTATTTTCGATATCGGAGTTTACCTTGTGGTTTTAGGCATGGTGACGACGTTACTGTTTTCACTCGCGCAGTTGGAGGAATAAATGACGACGTTATTTGCCATAGTAATCGGCGCTCTTTACGCAGCGGCTCTCTATATGATGCTACGTCGTAGTGTGGTCAAACTGGTCATTGGTTTGATCATACTATCAAATGCCGCCAATTTACTTATTTTCACTGGTGGTGGTTTGGTTCGCGGCGCTCCTCCTCTTATCGAAGAAGGGATGAGTGGACCTGTTGGCGCAATTGCTGACCCACTACCACAAGCACTAATCCTGACCGCCATTGTTATTAGCTTTGGTGTCCTAGCTTTCGCCGTTGTCTTAATCAAACGCGCATACAAGGTTATTGGTGCTGATGATATGAACGAAATGAAGAGTACAGATTCACAATTATGATGCTATTAATGCCAGTACTGATCCCAATGCTAGCTGCAGCAATTTCTATGGTGTTATGGAAGCATCAGACGTTGCAACGCTGGATCAGTGTATTTTCAAACTTTGCATTATTGGTCGCTGCACTAACTCTGTTTAATCAGGTATACAGCGACGGAATTCAAGTGATTACCCTAGGTGGCTGGGAAGCGCCGTTTGGTATTTCTTTGGTCGCTGACTTATTAGCCGTGGTCATGGTTACCGTTTCTGCTGTGGTGGCGTTTTGTATTTCAATATACGCTTTGGCTACCATGACAGAAGAACATGAGAAGTTCGGTTTCTATCCGTTACTTCATCTGATGTTAGCCGGTGTTATTGGTTCTTTCCTGACAGGCGATATCTTTAACCTTTACGTATGGTTTGAGATCATGCTTGTGGCTTCATTTGGCCTGCTGATTCTTGGCGGTGAAAGAAGTCAGATGGAAGGCGCGCTAAAGTACGTGACGCTTAACTTACTGTCGTCAGCATTATTCTTAAGTGCGATTGGTCTGCTATACGCTTACGCTGGTACACTGAACATGGCCGATTTAGGTCAAAAGCTCGCACAGTCAGATAATCCTGAAGTAGTGACGGTGATATCGCTATTGTTCCTTGTCGCGTTTGGCATCAAGGCTGCGGCATTTCCACTCTTCTTCTGGTTACCAGCGTCATACCATACGCCACCAGTGGCGATCTCGGCGGTGTTCGCGGGTCTGTTAACGAAAGTGGGTGTGTACGCGCTATACCGAGTATTTAGCGTTATCTTTATCGGTGATTTAGCCTTTACCCACAATACCTTATTAATGTGGATGGGTATCTTCACCATGGTAACGGGCGTTTTGGGCGCCGCAGCTCAATATGAAGTGCGTAGGATTCTCTCTTTCCACATCGTCAGTCAGATTGGTTACATGATCTTAGGTTTAGCTCTGTTTACGCCATTAGCGATTTTGGGCGGCGTTTTCTACCTATTCCACCATATTATTGTGAAAACTAACCTGTTCCTGATTGGTGGGGTAATGCACCGTTTGCATGGTTCTTACCAATTGAACAAGCTAGGTGGTTTGTACAAATCAGCACCGTTTTTAGCCATCCTATTCGCGATACCAGCGATGTCACTTGCCGGTATTCCACCGCTATCGGGCTTCTTTGCTAAGTTCGTCGTGATTAAAGCAGGTATTGAAGCGAAAGAGTGGATCGGTGTGATTGCATCGCTTGCTGTTGGCCTGCTGACCATGTACTCGATGATTAAGATTTGGGCTGAGGCGTTCTGGAAGAAACTACCAGAAGATGCTGAAGTACTGCCAGAAATGTCAGACTCTGAACGTTTGTGCTTGTATCTTCCGATCATTTTGATGGCCACGATTACTGTCGTTATTGGTATCAATGCTGAATGGTTTATTAATCTTGCATCAATGACTGCTGACCAAATCCTTGATCCACAACAGTACATTCAAGCTGTGTTAGGAGGTCAATCATGAAGGCTTTCGGATGGAATATGATGCTAGCACTGGCTTGGATGGTGCTATCAGGAACGTATACAATTTCAAATTTGTTCGCCGGTATGATCATGAGTTATGTCGTACTCGCTTACGTGCTACGTGATCGTCCGTTATTTGGAACGTATTTTGGTAAGTTGCCTAAGCTGGTTAATTTTATCCTGTTTTTCATTTGGGATTTGATTAAGGCGAATGCACGAGTCGCTTATGACGTACTTACCCCAACGCATTTGATGAAGCCTGCGGTTATTGCGGTTCCATTGGATCTGAAGACAGATGGTGCGATTACAGTATTTTCTAACTTGATTACTGTAACGCCAGGCTCTCTAGCATTGGATGTGTCGACGGATAAAAAGGTGCTTTACGTACACATAATGTACTTTGAAGATGAAGAACTTCATGTTGCTGAGCTTAAGCGACTTGAAGCTATGGTCATTGATCTACTAGGGTGATAATGATGTTAGACACTGTATATGATATTTGTTTTTTGATGTTGAGCATTTCATTGTTGCTTTCTTTAGTTCGTTTGCTCAAAGGTCCTTCGTTACCAGACCGCGTTATTGCTCTTGAGCTAATGGCGTCTCTAACCGTTGGTTTAGTGGTTCTGTATGCGGTTGCGTACGATGAGCCAAAGTTTATTGATGTAGCGATCGCTTTAGCTCTTACATCGTTTTTAGCAGCGGTAGGTTTCTCCCGCTACCTTGAGCAGCGAGGAGTAAGAGAAGATGATTGAGTATGTAATTGCATTTTTTGCTCTTATGGGGGCATTCCTGATGCTTCTAGCGAGTATCGGTTTGAACCGCATGCCGGATGTGCTAACGCGCATGCATGCAACGACTAAGGCTGGTGCGCTTGGCGTTGGCTTACTCGTAATTGTCTTTGCGATTGTGTTCTGGGAAGACACTTCAATCGTGGTTCGCGCTATTGCCGTTGTCTTCTTTATTATGTTCACCGCTCCAATTGCAGCACACGTTGTTGCGAGAACCAGTTACTTTGTTGGTGTCCCTGTATGGGAAGGGACGGTAAAAGATGCCATCAAAGAGCAATACGATATGGACACGCACCAACTATCGAGTAAGTGTGACCAGAGTAAGAAGTAACTAAAACTGATAAAAACGCTCCCTATATGGGAGCGTTTTTGTGTTGTGGATAAGTAATTTCAACTGGGATTATTTCTCTATGATGGTAAATATGGTCCATTCATCGATAACTTTCTCAGTTAGCCCTACAACGGTAGCGGTTACACGACGGTTGAGTGCGTGGGAAGTTTCATCATCACCATCAGCTTCTAGTCGAGACTCACCGTAACCTACAATCGTCACTCGCTTAGGGTCAACCTCATAATAGAGCAGCTCATCTTCAACTGCATGAGCTCGTTTTTTTGACAGCTCTAGATTGTATTCTGGATCCCCAACTTTACTCGCGTAGCCTTGAATCTGAATGGAAGCACTTTTGTATTTTTCTAAAAATTCAGCCATGGTTTGAATTTGATCAGAAAAGATAGGATTGATTTCATAAGAGTCGTTGGCAAACAAGATACGAAGTTGGCGCTCTTCCTCTTCGACAATGGCGGCTCCGCAACCATCGTTATCTACTTGAGCTCCGACAGGCGTTCCGGGACAAATGTCACGAGCGTTGACCACTCCGTCTTTGTCATCGTCCGTCAAATCTGAAACTTGGTCGGCAACAGGTGGCTCGACGTATTCATATTCATCCTCCGCCATAACACTAGTCATGTGTAAGGCTACTACGGCGAAGACTGGGATTAAAATTCTAATATTCATATTAGTACTCCACACGCTCAGTCCATTCTTGAGGGGTATCAACTAGCAGTGCATCTAACAGATTACCCGTGGCGTTCATGACGCGGTATTTTGCGTACTGTTCTGCATAGTGAGCGTCTAAATAATCTTTTCGAGCCTCAAACAGTTCATTTTCGGTATTGAGGAGGTCGAGTAAGGTTCGTTGGCCTATTCGGTATTGTTTCTCATAGGCGATCACGGTTTCTGAAGCGGAATCTACATGGTCTGCAAGGAAGTTCTTTTGTTGGAGTGTTAGGTCGAGCGCACTCCAAGAAAGTCGTAATCCTTCCTCTACTTGACGATAAGCATTATCCCTTAGGTCCTTCGCTTGATTAAGTTGGTACGCTGCACGTTCGGATAGATCACTATCTGAGCCGCCATTGTATAGGTTGTATCGCATACGAAGCATCGCAAGGGTTTCTTCACCGCGGCCTTCATCACCACCCGCATCGTCACGCCAAGTTTGACTGGCTTCTATAGATAGAGTCGGGTAATAGTTACCTTTCGACTGTTTATATTGAAATCGAGCTGAGTCTACGTCGACTTTGGACACTTTAATTACTGGGTGTACGTCAAAGGCTTCGACTAGAGCATCGCTTAACGATAAAGGTAGCTTTGTTTCATCGGCTCTTGGATAGATTAAACCAAGCGGCTCTTGTCCTACCAACCGACGAAACTGGGTATGTGTATCAACAAGATTGTTTTGTGCCGCAAGCAAGTTACCGTGGGCTTTTGCTATACGGGCTTCAACCTGAGAAACGTCGGCCGTTGACCCGATACCAGAATCAGCTCGTCTTTGAATATCACGGTAGATTTTTTTATGAACGGCTAAGTTGCTCTCAGAAAGTGCAAGTACTTCGGTCGCTTTTACCGCATCTAAGTAAATTTGAGTAACTTGCAACGCGAGGTCTGAGGCGTTTGCTAGCAATTGCCACCGGAGGGATTCGGCATCAGCAGAGGTACGGTCGATATCATTGAGCGTTGCGTTGCCATCCCATATGAGCTGCGTCAGGCTTAAAGTCGCTTCCTTTCTGGTCAGGTCAGTATCTGGCCTACCTGTCGATTCAGCTGGGTCGATTCCTTCGTAACCAATCCCTGCATCTAGGTCTAAGCTGGGTAGATATGCACCCACAGAGGCATCATTTTGCTTCACAGCACTCTGGTATTCGTTGTAAGCACTTTTTATTTCTGGATTAGTAGCGATAGTGATTGCTACAGCTTGTTCCAACGTTTGGCTTTGAGTTGCGAAACTAAATACTACTGCGCAAGTAGCCATGAATGACTTTTTCAAATTCAAGGTAACCCCCTCAATTAATAAACAATTAAGGCTTAGATGAATCGGATACTTATCACCTGTGAGATTACAGGTGCAATTATCAGTTAGCTTAGTAGACGATTACTAAAAATGAGACACTCCGATTTAAAAAGATCTTTCCGTGTAATGATCTTTAGACTTTCGTTAGCACTTTTTTGCTATTGACTGGTTTATAAATAGTGAGACGACTAGATTTTAGTTAATGCAGTGCGTGCGTTGTATTGGTTCCTATTAATTGGGGAAGGGGATCTGTGCACCGCTAAAGGGGGGATCCGCTTATGAATGCTAAGAGTCTAGCGCCGTTAATGCTAAACAATACCACCGTAGTCATCGACATTAATGGAGAGATCAGGCAACTGCTTCCAGGTGAAGTTCCTGGACCGGGTGAAGTCATTGTGATAGTTGGACAAGGTGCCACAGCTGCTACAGAAGAGGCTCCTGCTGATTTTGGATTTGAGGCGCAGTTGGTAGGTGAGTCCGGAGATAATTTTGCCCTCGACCTAGACAACGAAATTGCTTCGATTATTGAGCAAATTGAAGACGGTGTCGACCCGACTCAAAATGAAGATTTTGCGACCGCTGCTGGTGGACAAGATGGATCAAGTTTAACTGGTTCCGGTGATATAGAGCGGACTGGTGAGGAAACTCTTGCTGAAACTGAATTTGATACGAGTGGCCTTGAGTCGCAAGGGCTTTCAGAAACACAAAGTTTAACCCTCCTTGAAGTGGTTGCTCAAGCTATCTTTGTCGGTGATGATGCCGTAACAGTATTTGAAACGGATGTGCCATGGGCGGTTACTGGTACAGTTGAAGCGACAGAAACTGAATTTCCGACTTTTGTCGTTCAGGATAATGTCGCCGGTGATAATGGTGTTTTCTCCATAGATGCGGAAGGTAATTGGACATACGTTGCAAACAGCGCATTTGATGAACTCAATATTGGTGATTCACTTGTAGATGTATTCTCCATTGAATCGAGCGATGGGACGCTCGGCAGCGTAACGGTCACGATCAATGGTACCAATGATTTGCCTCAGTTTGTGGCCACAGATGATTTTGCACCGGGCGGTGGTGAGGGAGAACTATCTAGTTTTGCTTTTGAAGATGGAGTGTACAGTTTCGATTTTGAAGAAAACAGTGAAGCAGGCACGATAGTCGGACAAGTTGAAGCAACGGACCCAGACAACCAAGTACTCATCTTCTCAATTTCAACCAATGTCGAAAACGAGGGGGGGGAGGAGCTGTTCGCAATTGACCCTGACACAGGTGAGATATCATTAACTGCCGCTGGCGCTGAGTCCTTCGCCAATGACTTTGAAACACTGAGCAATGTTCATAATTTGGTGGTGACGGTTACTGAGGGAGACGGAATAGGTGATCCTCAATCGGTAGATGTGGATGTGGTGTTGACTGAAATCGGAGTTAACGAAGCCCCTGTATTTGATGAGCCCGAAGGGGGCTACGAGTTCAGCTACAACGAAAACTCGACCGATGAATACATCATTGGCACGGTGACGGCGACCGATGAAGACGCTGGTGACGTGGTTACATACAGCATCAGCGAAAACATCCAATTTAACGAACAAGATCTGTTTGAGATAGACAGTGAAAGCGGGGCTATCTCCCTCACTGCAGCGGGTGTTGAAGCGTTCACCAATGACTTTGAATCCCTCTCTAATGAACACACCATCACCGTGGCGGCGTCAGATGGCGAATTGACAACCTTTGTTGAAGTGGATTTATCAGAGCTGGATGTTAACGAAGCCCCAGTATTTGATGAGCCGGAAGGGGGCTACGAGTTCAGCTACAACGAAAACTCGACCGATGAATACATCATTGGCACGGTGACGGCGACCGATGAAGACGCTGGTGACGTGGTTACGTACAGCATCAGCGAAAACATCCAATTTAACGAGCAAGATCTGTTTGAGATAGACAGTGAAAGTGGTGAGATTTCGCTGACTGCAGCTGGCGTGGAAGCGTTCACCAATGATTTTGAATCCCTCTCTAATGAACACACCATCACCGTGGCGGCGTCAGATGGCGAATTGACAACCTTTGTTGAAGTGGATTTATCAGAGCTGGATGTTAACGAAGCCCCAGTATTTGATGAGC
>Ga0209272_10000333_pt1 | contig 43308 bp, 43 predicted proteins | sample tdDd002_FD_187125 | JGI IMG/M metagenome (GOLD analysis project Ga0209272, IMG submission 187125) | Marine sediment microbial communities from the Atlantic coast under amendment with organic carbon and nitrate - tdDd00.2 (SPAdes)... | ecosystem: Environmental > Aquatic > Marine > Coastal >...
GTTTGGTAGTAGGTTTCAACATTACCGCCATTAAACTCTGTCACGTAGCACTGCGTGTTTCGGTGCCCGCTTGTGAGACCGTTATCAGTAAATGGACGGCTAGTTGCTGCGTGACAGTCATCTCCAGTGAGTTGCTGTTGCTGAGGTCTCAAATTTTGTGCATATGAAGAGCTCAACGATTCGGTCAGGTTGAATTCCTCATCCAGGTTATCAAGAAACAAGGCATTGGCAGCGGCAGAATAGGAGAAGAAAAGTATTAATGCGCTAGTTAGTGTGTGTTTAGTTAGCATGGCAAACCTCGGTGTAATCAATGTGTTCTCATATTTTGATTGGTAAGATAAATCTATTTTAATATGAATGCAATAAAAACTTATCGTAAAACGATAAGTTTTTATTGTTAATAATCATTCGTACCGCTAATATATAGCTAAATAATTAAAGGATGAGGTTTGCTATGTCACAGCAATCAATAGGTACTTTTAGTCGTAAGTTACTTATTTTATTTTGGTTTTCGTTTGTATTTGTGGCGACGTTGGATACCACTTTATGGTTTAGCGCAACGCTTTTTGATGCGCAATGGTTTGATGCAACATTCCCTGTTGAGGTAGAACTGCCATTATCGACGACTCGTTCGTTGGTCGGTTATCTCCCAAGTATGTTCTCTGCGTTTTTGACCATGGCGATGTTGTGGCAGTTGATTGTGTTGTTTCGTTTGTACGAGAAAGGACAAATTTTTGAGCAGCAGAATGTACGCTGTTACAAAAAACTAAGTTACTTATTGATCGCAACTCCTTTTATTGGAGTAATCAGTGACTTACTCCTAAGCCTCGCTTTATCGTACAATGGTGACTCTTGGTATTTTTCTATCGAAGTTGACGATGTTGATGTCACCATGATGGTGATTGGATTCATCGTTCGAGTGATTGCTGTCGTGATGGATCGAGCGGTCGAACTTCGAGAAGAAAGTGAATTAACGATATAAACGGTACGGGTATGGCGATTGTAATCAATCTTGATGTAATGCTAGCAAAGCGGAAGATGCGCTCGAATGAGTTAGCTAAGCTTGTTGGCATTACAGAGCAAAACTTGTCGATATTAAAAAATGGTCGTGCAAAAGCGGTTAAGTTGGCAACGCTCGAAGCTATCTGTAAGCATTTAGATTGCCAGCCTGGGGATATCTTGGAATATATACCGAGTGAAGAGATGTCCAGCATATCTTAATTGGTCATCATAGAGTCTTGAGAAAATAAGCCAGAGTAGAACTCTGGCTTTTTTTGAACGGAATTAACCTGATAACTCTTTAATCAAGAATGAGGAGAGCTATACCACGGTCAAAGTTGGTAGTTTATCTGTGTAATCTCCTCTCGCCACTGCTCCTGTAAGTTAGGTTTTTGATGCTTTGGCTTTCGCTTCAAATCTTCTTCCAACAAGGTTTCTAAGGTGAGTAAACGTTCGAGAAGTTGCTCTTCATCAGTGTCTGTCATTGCTGAAGATACCTGACCAATCTCTGCCTTGTTTGACTGCTTAGCTGGCTCATTTTGCGTTAGTGAATGCTCTGCAATCTGCTGATATACCTCATCGGGTGAGAGGTATTCGGTAAGCTCACCATCCTGAATAAACCAGAATCGATTGCAACTTTGTTCGATTAAGCTGCGATCGTGGCTCACCAATAGGACAGCGCCTTCAAACTGATTTAAGGTTTCAATCAGCTCTTCTTTACCTTCCATATCCAAATGGTTGGTTGGCTCATCTAAGAACAGAAGGTGATACCGGGCCAACGTTAATCCAACAAACAGCAATCGCGCACGTTCACCGCCACTTAAGCAAGAGACGGTCTGCCCATGTCTGGCGTATTCGAAGCCTGCGCTTATCAAGGCTCGCTTAGCGTACTCTTCGCTAATGGCGGCGAAATTGAGTAGCGCATCGCGAATAGTGTCATGGTCATTAAGTTGATTGAGCGACTGATCGTAGTAGCCTAATCGGCAGCGATCATGGAAGGTGATCGCTGGGCTCAAAGCTCCCTTTACTTCTTCCTCTAATTGAGTTTGATAAGTATGGTGAAGCAAATTGAGCAAGGTTGATTTACCACAGCCATTACTGCCAAGTACGGCGATTCGATCACCACTTTTGACGCGTTTTTCTACCATCTCAAACAGGTAATGATCGCTCTGAGGTGGCGTCACGCTAAAAGGTGTCACTTCGAGAAGTCGATTGGCTGGCAGTACGTCTCCTTTGAGCTCTAGCGCCCAAGGTGTGCCATCAGTCAGCTCAGTTTGCTCCTCTTCCAATCGCTCTTTGCGGGCAAACATGGTTTTTGCTTTCCGAGCTAAGTCTTCGTTGTCGTAAACTTTACCCCAGGTCGCAAGGCGTTTCGCGCTTTTCTCAATGCGGTCAATTTCTTTCTGCTCGCTTAAATGGCGTTGCTTATCTTGTTGGTCTTTTTCACTTAACGCTAATCTCGCTTGTGAGCAAGGAAGCGAAAAATGGTGTAATGCTTGATCACGCATCACCCAGGTGGTGTTAGTCACCCGATCCAACAAGGTTTGGTCATGTGAGACCAGCACAAACGAGCCTTTCCAGCCAGAGAGGAATTGCTCTAGCCACATTAATGAAGGCAGGTCTAGGTGGTTACTCGGTTCATCAAGCAGCAGTAGATCAGGTTGGTGAATAATGGCCCGTGCGAGAAGTAAGCGCATTTGTTGACCGCCGCTGCAATTAGCGACAGGCATTTGCCATTCATCTTCGTTAAAGCCTAATTCACCCAGTAGCAGCTCTGCGCGCCAAACTTCATCATCTGGCAAAGATTCCGCTAAAGCCGACAATACGGATTGGTCATGTAAAGCTGATGGAATGTGCTGTTCAACATAGCGCATTAAACAGTGGTTTGCCTTGGCTATTTGGCCACTGCTCGGTTCAAACTGGCCATCGAGCAATTTTAGCAGTGAGCTTTTGCCACAACCGTTATGGCCGATCAGACCAATTTTGTCGCCACGGTTAATGGTAAAAGTAAGCTCATTAAATAGAGCGGTTGAAGTGTAGTTAAGTGTTAAGGATTGTGCGGTTAAAAAAGTACTCATAATATTCTCAAGAATTTGGGGCGCAAAAGGCCTTTGTCAGGGCTGACAAATAATTCTTCGAGCTTGAGGGAAGGTACTCGGTTTGACGTTTTCAGTCGACGATGATTATTCGCTCAAGTCGAGATTATCGCAGCGCGAAATCTAAAACTCTTGAGCGAGCTGTCATGCCATAAAAACGTGGGTTGATTAAACACCACTTAGACATAGGTTCCTCCTTTCGTTGATTTGAAAGTGTTGCCACTTTGGTTAAATGATGGCGGCTATTCTAACTTGAAGGAGTTGAAAATATAGACTTGTTGTCTAAAAAATGTCTAGGTGATCTCAGCTAGCTTAATAAGTTTAACGGTACAAACTGAATTTTTTAGTGAGGTCACGGAGCGTCTCGACATCTCCAAACAGACCGATACCTAAGTATTCTAAATCCACTTCGGCGGTATTAGCGGTGGTGCGTTGTTGAACCTCGGAGCCTCCCTCAATCATGGTGTTGGTAAAGTCAGTAAAAGGGATTCCTCGCTCTTTGGCGTCAGCTTTCAAGCGCCTAATCTTATTTGAGTTGTCTGCCTTGAGTACGATGAAAGGATAGTGAGAGATACTCGGGTGCACATTGCCATCTTGATCGACATAATCAACAAAACAGGTATCTTCAGCGTTGAGCTGATTGGTCAAACCGACACTGATATGGCCAAGGACATTTAGTGCTCGCCCCGTGTCGACCTTCTTACTGATCACTGCAATAAATCGTTTTTGGTTTTCGTTTGCTAACTTACTCATGATTACCTGCGTCGTTAAGTTGTTGAACTCTTTACATAGTATTCTCTTTGGCACGCAATTAACTCTCTAATGTCGCATCTATTAGATGGGTATTAGCAATAACCTTTCTCTCTGATTATGAAATTCACAAGATAAGTGCATTAGAAAGACAAAAGCACCGCGAATGCGGTGCTTAGAGTCATTGGCTGATTGACGGTTAGATCTTCTCAACCCCCATATTAAACAGCGTGAAGCTGTAGATATCGGCGTATTGCTCAATGATTTTGCTTGTTGGTGTGCCTGCACCGTGACCTGCATCGGTTTCGATACGAATCAACGTCGGTTGAGTGCCCGCTTGTTTCATCTGCAATTCAGCCGCAAATTTGTATGAGTGAGCAGGTACAACGCGGTCATCGTGATCGCCTGTGGTGACCATAGTTGCTGGGTATTCGGTGTCTGCTTTTACGTTGTGTACGGGTGAGTAGTTCTTTAGGTATTCGAACATCTCTTTGTTTTGCTCAGCGGTGCCGTAATCATAAGCCCAACCAGCACCTGCCGTGAAGGTGTGGTAACGCAGCATATCTAATACACCCACAGCAGGTAGTGCCACTTGGAAGAGTTCAGGACGCTGTGTCATAGCTGCGCCAACCAACAAGCCGCCGTTTGAGCCACCATTGATCGCCAGTTTATCTGATGAGGTGTAGCCTTTATCTATCAAGTACTCGACTGCGGCAATGAAGTCATCAAATACGTTCTGTTTACGCATTTGTGTGCCTGCATTGTGCCACTCCTTACCATACTCACCACCGCCACGTAAGTTCGCGACAGCAAAGATACCGCCTAGCTCTAACCAAGCTGCACGACTTGGGCTAAACACAGGGGTTAAGCTGACGTTAAATCCACCGTAACCATAAAGAATTGTCGGCGCTTTACCATTGAGAGGCGTCCCTTTTTTATAGGTCAAAATCATTGGTACTTTAGTGCCGTCTTTGGAGGTGTAGAAGACCTGTTTTGATTCAAACTGTTCTGAGTCAAAAGGGGCTGCAGATTCACGGTAGACATCGCTCTCGCCTGATTGAATATCGAGCTTGAAAGTGGTGCCTGGCGTTTTGTAGTTGGTGAACGTGTAGTAGAGCTCTTTGTCTGCTTCTTTACCGCTAAAGCCGTGCGCCGTGCCCAGATCGGGTAAGGTAATATCACGGATGAACTTACCGTCCAGGTCGTACTGCTTTACTTGAGACGTCGCATCTACCATGTATTGGGCGAATAGGCTGCCACCGGCCGTGGCGACATTAAGTACGTTCTCTGTTTCGGCAATGACATCAACCCAGTTTTCTGGTTGAGGGCGGTTAAAGTTGACCTTTGCGACGCGCATGTTCGGTGCGTTAAGGTTGGTTTCTAGATAGATTGTATCGCCTTGCGAATCGATGATCCAAGTGTCTGAATCCGTGTTATCCAGAACGGTGAACAATTGGCTATCTGGCTTGGATAAATCTTTCACGTAAAGTTTGTTGCCCGACGTTGATTCCATCGCGCCAATCACGAGGAAACGGCCGTCTTCGGTGGTGTAGCCAGAAACATAACGATGCTTTTCGGCATCAGATCCGCCAAATACTAAAGTATCGTCACTCTGTTTGGTGCCGAGCTTATGGAAATAGAGTTTGTGTTGATCTGTTTTAGCCGACAGTTCACTGCCTTCTGGCTTGTCGTAGCTTGAGTAGTAGAAACCTTCATTGTTTAACCAACTGATGCCACTGAATTTTACATCCACTAAGGTATCGCCGATGCGCTGTTTGGTTTCTGCATCCATGACAATCACTTTACGCCAGTCACTGCCACCTTCTGAAATGCTGTAAGCAAACAGAGATCCATCTTTGGTAAAGCTAATTCCGCCTAAAGAGGTGGTGCCATCTTCACTGAAGGTGTTTGGGTCTAAGAAGACTTCTGGCTCGCCGTTACCGATTTGGCGATAAAGAACGTCTTGGTTTTGTAAGCCATCATTTTTGTAGAAGTATGTGTATTTGCCTTCTTTAAATGGGCTGCCGACTTTCTCGTAATCCATTAATTGAGTCAGTCGCTGTTCGATTTTTTCTCGATAAGGAATCTGTGACAAGTAATCGAATGTGACTTTGTTTTGCTCCGTTACCCATTGCGCTGTTTCTTCGCTGCGATCATCTTCAAGCCAACGGTAAGGGTCTTTGATTTTGGTGCCAAAGTAGTCGTCCACCACATCCACTTTTTTTGTGTTTGGATAGTCTAATGTCATCTGTTTTACCTGTTGTTGCGTGGTTTCATTTGCAAGTGCGGTTGGAATTCCCCCACTGAGAGAGACGGAGATTGCCAAAACTAAGGCCTTTACATACATAGCCTTTCCTTGTGCTTACGTGAATTTATAAATAAGAATGAGACTCTACTACATTTAACCAGTCAGAGCCTAGTTCTCTGGTTGAGAACGCTAGACTCTGTGAAAAATGCCGAAAAAATAACTAATAAGTTGGGTGAATACGTATCGAAATGTATCGACAAGAAAAGGCGGAGTAATTCGGTGTAAGCATCATGATGATTACGTAACTCGTTGCTTTCAAATCACAAGGTTACTAAACATTTAAGGTTATTTAGCTTGTTGCATCTCTACTAAGCCGCCCGCGTTATGTAGGTTGGTGAAGCCTTTTGATTGCAAGTAATCAAAAGCTCTGTCCGAGCGATTCCCACTGCGGCAATAGAGAACGATTTGAGTCTCTTTATCTATATTGGCGAAATGTTTGTCTAGCTCTGATAGTGGGTAGTTAATGGCGCTTTCTAAATGCCCATCCGCGAACTCTTGTGGGGTTCGAACATCAACGACCATAGCGCCTTGTTCTATCCATTCCCAACCTATGTCGGCACGTTCTGAAGCAAGTAGGGGGGAGGATAAGAACGCGAGAGAGGCAAGCAAAGCAATCAGTGATTTTTTCATAACTCTTCCTTGTTTAAACAGAGGCTTAAGCATAGCGTTTTTGATTTTTACTACTGCGATAAAACTCACATTGGCTCATCGTAGTTTAAGTACTCAATACACAAATCATGAAAGGCTTTAGCCTGCGGTGAAATAGAGCGGTCATTTAAGGTGAAAATGCCGATCTCTCGCTCCAGAGGCGGATCAATAAGAGGAATCCAAACTAAGCGAGTTTCATTGGTTGGGAAAGCGAGCTTAGGTAAAGTTGTTACTCCAATCCCGAGCTCTAGCACTGAAAACAGCGAGGTAATGTTTTCTACAGAATAGAGGGCTTGTTCACTGAGAGCCCGTGCTGGTGTTGGGTCGAGCAGAGTGCAAGTTCCGTTGCGAATAAAAGGTTGTTCTAGCAATGTTTGCCACTCAATCCCATTGGGTTGCTGAGCGATAGGATTGTCTTTTAAACACACGACGCCAATCGGATCGGAAAGTAGCGGAGTGAAGTTTAATCCGCCTTCATCTAAGTGTGAGGAGTTACCTAACGCCAAGTCCACTTCACCTGACAAAAGACGCGCTTCTACGCCTGCTGCGTTGTCATCAATTAAGCTGACTTCGACGTTAGGGTGCTGTTCGCAAAAGGCGCCTAACACACTCGGGATGAGTTTTGCGGCAACCGAGGGCACACTGGCAATGCGTACTCGTCCTTGCTGTCCGGCTGCTGCGGCTTTTAAGTCGTTGTCTAAGGCATTATAGATATTTAAGAACTGAATGATCTTAGGTAAGCATATCTCGCCAAAAGGGGTAAGTTTGGTTTTGTTACCCGGTTCGAACAGTGCTTGGCCAAGGATTTTTTCTAGCTCTTTGATTGAAGTGGATAGCGCAGCTTGAGAGCGATTGGCTCGGTGGGAGGCTGCACGAAAACCACCTTCTTCGACTACCATCACAAAATGCTTTAATTGTTGAAGCTTAATACTCATCTGACCACTCTCCAAATCCCTTTATTCATCACATTTTAGTTAAGGTGATAAATTTTTCTTATCAAATGAAAAAAATTTACCGTTAGATTTATCGAAAGTCAATGTGCACTATTTAACCATCTTGAAACAAAGTTGTTACAAAGGTTGAAAGGCTCGTGAATACTCAAACTCAAAAACATCCAGTAAAAACTGCTCTTTTTGCTTCTAAAGCGCCGCTTGAATGGGCAATTGTGAATAACGGTACGCTTTATACGGCTCAAATCCCAATTGATGAAACTGGCGCTGTAGTTGAAGGCGGCATTGAAGCTCAGACGCGCCAAACCTTTAACAACCTTGTCCATACCTTAGAGTGTGCCGGAGAGTCACTCGACTCTGTCTTACAAGTGCTGATTTATGTCACTGATCGTGAATACCTCAAAACCGTTAACGAAGTTTACGCAGAGTATTTTTCAGCGCCGTACCCAAATCGCGCTGCTATGGTGGTTGCTGGCTTAGCTCGGGAAGAGATGCTGGTGGAGTTTGTGGTATACGCCGCAGCGAATCAACCTCAATAACATTGACGCACACATATTCAGATTAACAAGTGATTGGCTAGGTCGATCACGAAAAGAACAAGGAACGAGCAATGACTTTTATGAATAATGTTCAAGCTGAAAAATCTCTTTATATCGGTGGCGAATGGCAAGCGGGAATCGATACGGTTGCCAATGTAAACCCGTCGGATATCACTGAAAATATTGGTGATTTTTCCCAGGCGAGTCAGTCTCAAGTTGAGCAAGCGATTCAAGCGGCAAAAACAGCGCAACCTGAATGGGAGCATACCCCAATTGAGCGTAAACAAGCCGTGTTGCAAGCGATTGGCGATGAGCTTATTGCGCGCTGTGATGAACTGGGAACCTTGCTGTCTCGTGAAGAGGGTAAGCCGTTTGCAGAAGGTCGCGGTGAGATCTATCGCGCAGGTCAATTCTTTCAATATTTTGCGGCCGAAGTGCTGCGTCAAATTGGCGATAACGCCGCTTCAGTTCGTCCAGGTGTCTCTGTTGAAGTGACTCGTGAAGCAGTGGGCGTTATCGCTATTATTTCCCCTTGGAATTTCCCGACAGCAACGGCCGCTTGGAAGATTGCTCCTGCGCTTGCATTTGGTAATAGCGTTGTGTGGAAGCCAGCAAACCTGACGCCAGCGAGTGCGGTCGCGTTGACAGAAATTATTCACCGCCAAGGCTTACCAGCCGGCACGTTTAACCTTGTATTGGGCAGTGGCTCTCAAGTGGGTAATACCCTCATCAATTCAACCGACGTGAATGGCGTGAGTTTTACTGGCTCAGTCGATACGGGTCGTAAAGTGGCGGCGGCGACTGCACCAAACTTTGTTCGTTGCCAGCTAGAAATGGGCAGTAAAAACGCGTTGGTTGTTGCCGATGATGCCGATATTCAAATTGCTGTTGAAGCGACCATCGCCGGTTCATTCTCTGGCGCAGGGCAAAAATGTACAGCCTCTTCTCGCTTAGTTGTTATGGACGGGATTCATGACGCCTATGTTGAAGCGCTGATCAAGCGCATGGGTGAGCTTAAGGTGGGCCATGCACTGGAAGAGGGGATCTTTATGGGGCCAGTGGTTGATGGTAATCAACTGAACGCAAACTTCGAGTGGATAGAAAAAGCGCGTCAAAGTGGCGCTGAGCTTGCCTTCGGGGGGGAGCGTCTGAATCTCGAACATGATGGTTATTACATGTCACCGACCCTATTTTTGAATACCGATAACAGCTGGGAAGTGAACCAAGAAGAAGTGTTTGCTCCTATGGCAAGCGTCATTCGAGTTGCCGATCTCGATGAAGCCATTGCGGTTGCTAACGATACGCGCTTTGGCCTAACAGGCGGCATTGTCACGCAAAGTCTACGCAACAGCGCCATCTTCAAACAGCAAGCACAAACGGGCTGTGTCATGGTCAACTTGCCAACGGCGGGGACAGACTACCACGTTCCATTTGGTGGTCGTAAAGAGTCGAGCTTCGGGCCTCGTGAGCAAGGCCAATATGCGAAAGAGTTTTATACCGTGGTGAAAACTGCTTATCAACGTCCTTACTAATGGGCGCGGGGTGGCGATGAGTGTCGTCACCCATGCAATAGCAGAGACAGTTTGAATGAAGGAGTGGTTATGTACCAACAACGGATTGTGATTGATGGATTGCAGTACTGCAATTGGGACAGAGAGTATTTTCAGACCTTAAAAGCCAGCGGCATTACCGCCGTTCACGCGACGATCGTTTATCACGAAAATGCTCGAGAAACCTTAACCCGTTTCGCTGAATGGAATTTACGCTTTGAGCAAAACGCGGATCTCATTATGCCCATCCATTCAATGGTGGATGTAGAAACCGCCAAAGCTCAAGGCAAAGTGGGCGTCTTTTTAGGTGCTCAAAACTGCTCTCCAATTGATGATGAAATTGGTTTGATTGAAGTGATGCGCCGCCAAGGTCTGTTGATCATGCAGCTCACTTATAACAACCAGAGCTTACTTGCGACAGGTTGCTACGAGCAAAATGATACGGGCGTTACTCGCTTTGGTAAGCAAGCCATTCAAGAGATGAACCGTGTGGGCATGATTATCGATATGTCACACAGCGCAGAGCGTTCAACGCTAGAAGCGATCGATCTTTCATCTCGTCCTATTTGTATTAGTCATGCCAACCCAACCTTTGCGCATGATGCGCTGCGTAACAAGTCAAACAATGTCATCAAAGCTTTGACCGAACGCGGTGGCTTGATTGGCTTTAGCCTCTATCCGTTCCATTTACCAAACGGTAGCCAATGTAGTTTAGATGACTTTTGCCAAATGGTTGCGAAAACCGCCGATCTGTTTGGTGTCGATCATTTAGGAATCGGCAGTGACTTGTGTCTGAATCAACCTCAGCAAGTGTTGGAATGGATGCGTAATGGTCGCTGGTCTAAGCAAATGGATTACGGAGAAGGATCCGCAAGCAATTCAGGATGGCCTGATGCACTGCCTTGGTTTAGCGGCAGTTCAGGCATGGAAAACATTTATAACGGCTTAATGCGCCACGGGTTCAGTGAATCTGAGGCAGGAAAAATACTGGGTGAGAACTGGTTTAGCTTCTTAAAAGAAGGACTTGAGCCTATTTCGTAAACACCACCTAAACATGGAAGAGTCTGCCAACAAAACAACAATAAGGTAGGCGTTAAAGTTAACTTTTGCTGCTAGTCAATCGCTGCTGCAAAGAACCTCTGGAGTCAGAGTATGTCTGATCTAACCAATAGCATGAAAGCTTCAACGATGAATGTCTCATCAGAAAAGCATCAAACACAACAAAACGAAACCTCCCAAGCCGATACACAAGATAAACTCGGCTTAAGTAACCCAGCACTTTGGTACAGCGGCGGATTCATCGCTCTGTTTGTTGCTATCGCTCTCTATGACGGTGAGCTTCTATCTTCATTAGTGAATGCAGGCTTCGGCTGGTCGGTAGCGGTTTTCGGCCCTTATTGGCAAATACTCTTATTACTGACATTCCTTATTGGTCTTGGTCTCGCGGCTGGACGTACAGGTAAAGTGGTACTGGGAGGTATTCCCAAGCCAGAGATGGATGGCTTTCGCTGGATGGCGATCATCTTCTGTACGCTACTTGCGGGTGGCGGTGTGTTTTGGGCCGCTGCTGAACCGATTGCCCATTATGTTAGCCCGCCACCCCTATATGGTGTGCAAGACAACCCTCAGCAGGGGGCTGTGAATGCTCTTTCGCAATCCTTTATGCACTGGGGCTTCTTAGCTTGGGCAATCGTAGGCAGCTTGACATCTATCGTAGTGATGCACCTGCATTATGACAAAGGCTTACCACTCAAACCGCGAATTTTGCTTTACCCAGTGTTGGGTGAGCGTGCTCTCAAAGGCCATACAGGCGCCTTGATTGATGCTTGCTGTATTGTCGCAGTTGCGGCCGGAACCATTGGTCCTATTGGCTTTTTAGGTCTACAGGTTAGCTACGCGTTAAATGCTCTGTTTGATATTCCAGATGGCTTTACCACTCAGCTTATTATCATTCTTTTTGCTATCGCACTTTATACCCTATCAGCACTGAGTGGCTTGAACCGTGGTATGCAGATGCTGAGCCGCTACAACGTGATTCTTGCGGTGGCTCTGATGGTTTATATCCTGCTATTTGGTCCAACTAACTTTATCTTCAACGGCTACATTCAAGGCGTTGGCAGTATGCTAGACAACTTCATCCCTATGGCGACTTATCGTGGTGATGAGGGTTGGCTTAGCTGGTGGACAGTGTTCTTCTGGGGCTGGTTCTTGGGTTATGGACCAATGATGGCGATCTTTATTGCTCGAATCTCTCGTGGTCGCAGCATTCGCCAAATCATCACAACGATCAGCATTGTGGCACCACTGACAACGTGTTTCTGGTTTACGATTGTTGGCGGCTCGGGCCTTGCGTTTGAAATTGCCAACCCGGGCAGTGTGAGTACCGCATTTGAAGGCTTCAATTTACCTGGCGCACTGTTGGCGGTGACTCAGCAACTGCCATTCCCATTATTGATCTCGATTTTATTCTTGATTCTGACCACCATTTTCATTGTCACAACCGGTGACTCCATGACTTACACGATTAGTGTGGTTGTAAGTGGTGAAACGGAGCCTAATGCCATCATTCGTACCTTCTGGGGTGTTGCAATGGGTGTGACGGCATTAATCCTTATTTCGCTTGGTTCAGGTGGTATCTCTGCGCTGCAATCTTTCATTGTGATCACCGCAGTGCCTGTATCACTTATTCTTCTGCCTTCTCTTTGGAATGCGCCGCAAATCGCAATCAAGATGGCAAAAGAGCAGGGGTTATAGCCCTTTCAATCCAATAACTTAGAGCTTGCGGGAATTTCCCCTATACCCGTAAAGCTCTACCATTCTTACAATAAAAAATAGGTGGTGAGCAAAATGGATGCACATCGTTCTACTTACAAAGAAACCAAACTGCGCAATGCAGAGATCGTCATGGCACCCGAGAGGCTAGGCGCTATGCACCAAAATCGAATCAGTTTTGTACGTAGCTTGATTCGTAAAATGGCGCATCAACAATGGCAAGTAACGAAACATGAGTGGCAATTGTGCACGCGTGGCTTTGGCCATGTTATCTACAAACTGGCAACCCCTGAGCACGTCTATCATTTAGTGGTATTTTGCGATGAGATTGCTGACCATGAGCGCAATGACCGCGTGATCGCCGAAAAGTGGGATGTAACCTTCGCTTTAGTGAAAGGGGACGTTGATGTGAACCTGCTAGAACGTTTAAGAGCCAATGTGCCATTACAAGAAGCAGGCAGAAACCCAAATAATGTTCTCGTGTTAGCCCGAGCAAATAAGAGTGTGCGTGTGTTCGAACATTTGGTGAGTGCACTCGCAAAAGGACAGCAGCCAGATCCGAAAGAGCTTGCTGATGTGGGCTACATTCTGCGTACCACCGCGGTATATGGTAACGGTAAGTTTGGAATTGCTGATTTTAAATTGCTCGAAGATAACCCGGATTTCAACCAATCCTTTAGCGCTCAAATGTGCGCTGTGTATATGCTGCGCGAGTTTAGCCTAGATTGGGTACATTTTTTGGCAGAGCAGCAAGGTGGCGAGCAGGCTATTTCACTGCATCGCGGTTTGCAGCGTTACCTTGGGGTGGGCAATGCCACTGGCCTTGGAATGGCGCCATATTTGATTAATCACCCGTGTATTGTCGATCAGTGGATGACCTCGCGTGAAAAAGCGATTGGTCAAGTACTCGCAATGCCGTGTGATCTTCAGTATTACGATGGGTTACGAGGTCTGATAAACAAAGCGATTTGTCATTTAACTCAGGTCATTACTATCAATGAACATCAAGATCTATTGAATGATAAGGCGCTTGCTGAGCTGAAAACACTCAATGAAAACCTTTGGCTGATGATGAGTCAGCATTCCAATTGGTCGAGCTTAATTGAACAAACCACAACAATGAGTTTGGAAGCCCAAGAAATCCTTACTTCGTGTTTGATTGAGCTATATCCAGAATTGGTTGATGAGTTTGAAAATCAGATGAACACCGAAGAAGCGCTCTCGATTCCAGGCGGCAAAACGGTTCAAGACTTGCTGAATGTGTTGGAAGAGAACTATCGCTGGGCAATTGATGCTGATTACTCACTGGCGGAAAACAATTATTGGTTCTGGTATCGCTCTCAAGATAAAGAAGAGCCGCGCCTTGGCGTTCGTGGTCAAGAGCAAGGGGAAGAGCGTGAACTACCACTCGATATTGGCCGCCAAGTGAATCGTCTTTACCACGCGATTTCGGCTTGCCCGGCGATCACTTCATTAGCGGAGTTTTTGCTTCAAAGCCCTCAATACCGAGCGATTACTCGTCGAGTATGGACATTGGGGCATCGTGAAATGGGTGATATTCAAATGAACGTACTACGAGAAGATGCGCTGCCAATGCACTTACTGCGCTGTAAGTTAGCTATTTTTGGCGCGACAAAGTTTGACCCTCGTTCAGATCGTTGGGTGCGTGTGACTTTCTTCCAAGGCGCGCCACTGCTTGATGAAATCAATGATGATAATTATATGGATACTTGGATATTCCCACTGATGCCAAACCAAGATGAAGTGGATCGGAGTGAGAATCAACCTATCGCTGGAGGGCAAACACTATGATCGTTTCTCACAATGAACTTGTTGCGGTAGTCAACAAAGCGTTTCTAGGTATGCGTCGCCATTGTGGTGAAGCGGATGTGATCGCTAACATGGTCGCGGATTTGCAGATGGTAGGGTTGAATGGCGTGCGTCATTTTAACAACGCCAGTTCATTTTTAAGTTTTGATTCCGATTGTGCGGTTTCCATTACCAATAGTACACCTACAAGCTTCGACGTGGAGTTACATAATGGCAGCGTCGCTTGTCATCTACCCGCAGTGCTCGATTTTGCGTTAGAAAAGATGGTCGGCAATAAGTCGATTACGATTCAATTAAAGCGTTGTCATAACCGTTGGTTGGCGTTTAGTGAGCTGGTCAGGTTGTCGGCAAAAGGTATAGCATGTCGAGCGCAGTGGACTAACGGAACGAGCCCGAAGAGAACGCTTTACGTGCTGAACCGCGGGTGCATCGCGCCAGAGGTTTTCTTCTCTGATCAAATTGAGGCTGATAACCCCGATTATCACAGCATGTTGATAGAGCTTTCCGTGAGCGATTTTGATATCAAAACCAGTTCTGACGGGTATGCAATTCATATCGATAGTGAGGAGCTAAGCCGCGCCCAAAAAGCATCGTGGCAAGAGGGCATTTTTGTTGAGGACAACGAGTGGGAAGCGTTAAAAAGGAGCGCGACCGTATTCCTCGTTGAGAACAGCGAGCAGTCGGCCCAAGGTGCTGGAGAGCTGGCTTAGTTGACTACGATTTGTAAACAGAGGCTGCCATGTGCAGCCTCTTTTTATTCGAGAAAGCAACAGCATAGCGATAGAAGCCGACTATAGTCAGTAAAGGGACTCTGACTATGGGTGGTGTTATGCAGCAGCAAATCGCAATACAAGATCTGATTCCAAACAACCATTGTTATGGCTGCGGAACGCAAAATGAACTGGGCTTACAGATAAAGAGTTATTGGCAGTCTGAGATCGAGGCTCACTGCGATTTTCAGCCCTCTCATCATCATTGTGCGGGCCCAACACATTTTCTCAATGGCGGAATTATTTCAACCATCATTGATTGTCATTGCGTCTGTATGGCGATTGCTAAAGGCTATCAAATGAAAGGGCAACCTGTGGGGCAAGGTGAGCCTGTCTGGTTCGCAACCGGTAATCTCAATCTATCTTTTCTTAAGCCCGTTTTAATCACGTCTAACGTGAGTTTGAAAGCCAAGATCACAGAGGTACATGAGAAGAAGATAGTCATCCGTTGCGAACTCTACTCCCAACAAGATCTATGCTGCCAAGCAGAAGTGATCGCAGTGAAAGTGCCCAATGAATGGTTTATTGGGGAGTCATCAAACTAGCTTGGGCGGTTAGGCATTATTAGGTCAGGTTATCATTGACGGTTTTCTTGCCACATTGTTCGCAAATACTATGGCGTGAAAAGTCATCCATGCTGGCTTCAAATGCTCCAACAGCTGCGCTCTTAATCAGACCGGTTAAGAAATCGCTCACTTTATTTTGCTGCGGCTCATCGCGAACCAAAACAACGATATGAGTGGTTTCTGCGGTGCATTGAGAGCAATAGTGTGTTTCTTTTGTGGTTATCATAGGCATCCTGCTGATGTACTACTTTTATCACTAAACTAGCAAAACACAGGGTGCTTTGAAAATAAAAATGAGCAAGGTTTTGCTGTGATTTTTGTTATTAGCTATCTAAATCGCCATATATTTCGCCAAAAAATCAAACACCAAGCGCACTCTTTTGCTGGTGTGAAGTTCGCGGTGGCTTACGAGCCAAGCATCAATTTTGAATGGCTCAAAGTGATCTTTAAATGCGATGCGTAAATCTGGATTTTCCTGCGCAATATGCTCGGGAAGCAGAATCAGTGAGCGTGTATATTTGGCTAACTGCCACTGTACCAATTGGTTATTACATACCATGGTGAATGGATTATGTTTGAGTAGCCAATGTGATCGCTTGAGGTGCTGCGTTAGATGGTCTCCGTAGTCAAAACCGATGATCTGTACGTCGGCGATATCATTGGGTGACTTATCTTCAAAGCTGTTTACCAAATCTTTATGTCCATAGAGGTACACCGTCTCTTGGCCGATTTTTTTGGCAACCAGATCTAAGTCTGTAGGTCTTTGGTAACGCATGGCGATGTCAGCTTCTCGACGTTTAAGATCACTCACTTGGTTAGAGACGATAAGCTCTATATCAATATTTGGCGCATACTCTTTAAGTTGATTAACAAGCGGTGGAAAGCGGAAAAAGGCATCGAGTTCAGTTAATGAAATACTCACTTTGCCTGCAATGCTTTCGTCTTGGCCGAGTGCAGTCAACAGGACTTGATTTGCAGACTCTGCCATTTGGCTCACATGTTGATAGAGCTTTTGACCGCTTTCTGTGAGGACGAGCTTTTTCCCCACTCGTTCAAAGAGAGTGAGTTTAAGCTCTTGCTCAAAGGCTGCAATTTGACGTCCTAAGGTTGGCTGACTCATATTCAACGCTCTGCCAGCAGCAGAAAACGAACCCTCTTCGGCAACAACAAGGAAGGATCTTGCATGATTCCAATCAAATCGAATGTGTTTCCAATCCATGGCTTTTTCCAAATCCATTCAATAATGAATAATTGTTATACATATTTGGTGGATTTCCAAACGATTTTGTATTGTTACACTGTTCGTCAATATCACATATAAAAAGGATTTTTCGATGAGAGTAGTGGTTTTGGGGGCTACGGGTGCGACAGGCAGATTGGCAGTGAAACAGTTACTGAATGCAGGATGCGAAGTGATTGCGTTAGTTAGAAGCACAGATGTGTTGGCAGAACACCCCAGCTTAACGCAATTGACTAAAACTGCACTGACGATTGAAGAAAGCGAACTCAAATCGATACTGGCAAAAAGTGATGCCGCAATATGCTGCCTTGGCCACAATCTCACTTTGCAAGGTGTGTACGGTGTGCCGAGAATGTTGGTACGAGATAGTATAAAACGTTTGGCCGACAGCATAACAGCTGAACGTTCTAGACCGTTTAAGTTGGCGTTAATGAGCTCTACTGGTGTTTGTAATCGAGAAGCTGGAGAGAAAGTAACATCAAAAGAAAAAGCCGTTGTTACTTTGCTTCGCTGGTTATTGCCACCACACCGAGATAACGAACAAGCTGCGAAACTTCTCCAACGAATGGGTACGAAGAATAAGCCGTTAGAGTGGGTAATTGTCCGCCCAGACACGCTATTAGATCAATCGGAAGTGAGTGAATATCAATGGAACGCGAGCCCAACTCGTAGCGCGCTCTTTGACGCAGGGGAGACAAGCCGAATTAATGTCGCAAATGCGTTATGCAGATTGGTCATGGAAGAAGAGCTATGGCAGAAATGGCGGGGCCAAACGCCAGTGATTTACAATCAAGTGTAACTGTGTTGATTGCAGTGATTCCACCTTAAATTGAATGAAGAATCAAACATATCAGCGAGTTACATCGAGCTACTTTGCACTCTCTTTTGCATAATGATGTGATAACTTAATTCCTTCCAACATCCCCTCTATTTGCTGTTTGATTCTGAGCAGCTTAGATGCAGTAAGGCGATAAATACGCTCTGTGAGTTTATCCCTGCATTCAGGGCTTTCGTAAAAGTTCCTCGTGACAATGACAACACATTGGGCGCGAGGACTTTTTCCTTCCCAAATAATTTAATATTTAGTGACTAACATCTCATTAATGCCTTTTGTTGATTATTGATTAATCAATTACTACTTTTTTAGTAACAGCTGAAAATAACTAGGGGCAAGCTTTGAAAAGGTTAAAAGTTGTATTTCTCGTACAGGTCATCATTGCTCTGACTCTAGTTTTACTTGTGTCTGCATTTATCAAGTATCAGAACTTTAAAGATAATCTATATCAAGAACTGCAACATTCGGTTGAGAACACAACGCAGCGAATGATGATCAGTTTGCCCAAATCTGTTTGGGATTTCGACTTGGATGCAGCGAAAGTATCGATTACGGCTGAGCTAAATCTAGCTGAAATTTCTGCTATTCAATTGATTGATAACGAGGGGAATGATCTGTTGTTCTTAACTCAACAGCAGGCTAAAGATGGGCCCGAAACGGTTGATGTAGAAAATCGAGAAGCATTTCCGATAGAGAGTAGCCTTAGTGCCAATTTGATGTTTGTCGAATATGGTGAAGAGAATGATGTGGGCAAGGTTGTGGTTTATTTTGATACTCATGCCTTAGATACCAAACTCGCGGACTCTCTTAGAACCAACATTATTGAATTAGTGGTATTGGACATCATTATTTCCATAGTGATCGTTTTAGCGCTTTCTATTACGGTAATTCGCCCTATTGCACAATTGACCGAAGTTATAAAAGACTTGGCATCGGGAGATGGGGATTTAACCAATAAACTTGCGCCCGCGAGATATCGTGAGTTTGCTGAAATCACAGATGGTATCAATAGTTTTACTGAGTCTCTTCGCGTCATTGTTCAGGGGGTTAGTGACTCTTCTGAATCCTTGGGAGAAAAAGCCCAAGCCAATGGGGCGACAGCGAAGATGAACGCTGAGAAATTAGAATCGCAAAAGCATCAATTAACCACGGTCGCTGCGGCAGCGACTGAGCTCAATCACTCAGTTTCAACTGTGGCCGATACGGCTTCTGAAACGGCTGAACAAGCGCATACCGCAACATCGCTTGCATCCAATGTGAACTCCGCAATCGAAAACTCTGCCAGTGACATTATTAATATGCGTGAAGAGATGGATCACGTAAATGCTGAAATGCACATATTGATAGATGAAGGTGAGAAGATCACGACCGTTCTTAATGTTATCAATGATATTTCAGAGCAAACCAATCTACTCGCCCTTAATGCAGCTATTGAAGCCGCGAGGGCGGGCGAACAAGGTCGCGGGTTTGCTGTTGTAGCCGATGAAGTGCGCAATCTTGCTGTTAAAACCAGTGAATCCACTGAGCAAATTCAAAAGAATATTTCTGCGCTGGGAGCTGCAACCAAGTCGGTTGAGGATGAACTGACTCGAATTGCAACGCTCCTTGAACAGACCGCTTCTAGAGTCAGTGAGTCACAAAGCTCGGTTGGGGAGGTACAAAGCCTTATTGCCATCATCTCGGATCGAAGTGGCCAAATTTCACAAGCTACAGACGAGCAAAGAATGGCCGTTGAAGAGATCAGTCGAGCCATTGTAGAGGCATCAGAAGCCTCCAACGAAGTTTCTGAAGGGGCGACACGAAATGCAACACGAACGGAAGAAGTGCTTAGCTTAAGTCAGCAAATAGCAAACCATATGACCAAATTCCGTACTTAGGTAGATTAAACAGAGGACATGTTATGAGAAATATCCTAATAGTGGCGACCACAATGCTGCTTTCTTTTGTGGCTCATGCTGCGACCATAACGGCTGCACAAGACCCTTGGGCCCCTTTTGTTCAGAAAGATAAGGCAAATCCTGGAGTATCGGTTGAGATCATTACCGAAGCGTTCAAAACTCAAGGTCATACTGTCGATTTTAAAATTATGCCGTGGACCCGCGCATTAAATGAAGTAAAAAGCGGTAAGGTCGACGTGTTGGTGGCAACTTGGTTTACCAATGAGCGGACATCGTTTCTTAAGTACAGCGATCCCTATCTAGAAAACTCGCTTAAATTTATCAAACGCAAAGGTGACGGGTTTGAATACAATGGTATGGATAGTTTGTCAGGGAAAACGGTTGGTATTATCCGCAACTACGGTTACGGCGATGAGTTTTTAGCGGCGAAGAGCTTTAAGAAACCTGAAGCAAATGATCTGGTGGCAAATGCGAAAAAACTAATGGCAAAACGTATTGATTTAACACTGGAAGATGAGTTAGTAGCGAAATCGACCTTGTCTGGTGCGGGAATGAATTTATCTGACTTTGAGTTCACCAGTAATGCGCTATCAGTCAATCCATTGCATGTCACAGTCGGTTTGGCAAACCCGAACCATATGCAGTATGTCGAAGCGTTTAACAAAGGGTTAGCCGAGATAAAATCGAATGGGACGTTTGACAGTATTTTAGCGAAATACGGCATTAAATGATGATTGTTGGATAAACCGTTTTCAAGCCTTGAGAGTACCTAGCCCAAAATCGGGCTAGGTACAGGTGGTTAGATGCTAAATATAAACAAGTTTGGCGACGAAAATCGCCGTTAAGACATACATTGAGATGGACACATCTTTGGTTTTGCCTGTCGCTACTTTCAATACTGTGTAAGTAATAAACCCTAGAGCAATACCGTTCGCGATAGAGAAGGTCAATGGCATCATTAGTGCCGTGATGGCGGCTGGAGCGCCGTTGGTGAAGTCTTTCCAATCGACGTGTTGCATACTACTCATCATGACGAAGGCTACGTAGATCAATGCGCCTGCTGTCGCGTACGCGGGGATCATTCCTGCCAATGGTGAAAGGAATATAGCGGCTAAGAATAGTGCGGCAACGACTATCGCCGATAGACCAGTCCGAGCACCGGCTGCCACACCTGCTGCACTCTCAACGTAACTAGTTACGGGTGGACAACCCACACAGGCACCAGCAACACTTGAAATCGAATCTGCTTTTAACGCTTTGCTAAGCCCTTCAATTTTGCCTGTTTCTTTGTTAACTAAGTGCGCACGCTCAGCAACGCCCATTAGTGTGCCTGCTGTATCGAACATGTTGACGAACAAGAACGCCAAAATAACGCTGACCATAGAGATGTTAAATGCACCAGAGATGTCCATTGCCATAAAGGTTGGCGCGATGCTTGGTGGTGCGGCAAAGAATCCGTTGTATTGTACTAGTCCTAGCATCATACCGATGATAGTCACGCTTAAAATCCCAATCAGTACGGCACCAAATACTTTACGTTCACTTAAAGCAGCAATGATCAAAAAGGCCAAAGCAGCAAGGATCGCATCAGGTTTGGTAAAGTCACCTAATGACACCAAAGTTGCCGGGTTTTCAACGACAATCCCGGCTGTTTTAAGACCGATAAGACCAAGGAACAAACCGACTCCCGCAGTCATAGAAAAGCGTAAACTGACGGGAATGCTCTCAATAATCCATTGGCGAATTTTATAGAAGCTCATGCCAACGAATAGGATACCGGAGAGGAAAACTGCGCCTAATGCCACTTCCCAGCTATAACCCATCTCACTGACGACAGTGAAAGAGAAAAATGCGTTTAGTCCCATGCCCGGAGCCAAACCAACGGGCCAGTTTGCAAACAAGCCCATCAGCAAACAACCAATCGCGGCACCGATACATGTGGCAACGAACACAGCGCCAGAATCCATACCTGACGCAGCCATGATCTGAGGGTTTACAAAAATGATGTACGCCATTGTGGCAAAAGTCGTGATCCCCCCGATCATTTCATTCTTTACGCTGGTTCCATGTGCTTTCAGTTTGAAAAAGCGCTCTAAAAAGCCGCCGGATTGGCTTTCGTTGTTCAGCACTTCTGCTTTGCTTTCATTCATGTCAGCAAGTCCTTTTGTTTTGATTTTCCTGAAATTGAATACCGCTTTCTGTGGTCGCTATTGTGCTTACCTTCAGACTCCAATTCTCCTGATTTATGATGGTTTGACGTTGTTAGATAAAAAGTTCTGTGTTGAATTAGCTGCCGCGATACGTTGAGAAACTGTAGGGGGAGACAAGTAGTGGTACGTGGTAGTGTGATGTTTTTTCACTTAAACCAAAGCGGATCACGACGTCATCAAGAAACGGTATTTCATCGATCTCTACACCTTTATCGCGGTAGTAATTGGCGACGTGAAAGACGAGTTGGTACTTGCCTATGACAAAGTCTTCTCCTGCTAATACCGGTGCATCTGTGCGGCCGTCAGCGTTGGTGGTCAAGGCTTTCACTTTAGTTAGGACTTCGCCTTCTATACGAAACAGTTCAACCTGAATATTTGCACCTGGTATGCCGTGCATTGTATCCAATACATGTGTGGTGAGTTTTCCCATAGTCCTACTTCGCGCGACGCGCTCTCCTTAGCTTGAGTGAATTTAAATTGTATACAATGACGCATAGTGTTTGTTCTCTTTCATTATATATGTACACAAAATATTCAGATAGTAAAGCTCATTGTTATAAAAATGTTAGTACATAAAGTCACCAAAGGTAATAAGTGTGAAGGCGATTATGCTCATATAATGATTGTAATTTTGCTTAACCTATTGAATTTTATGTGCTTGTTGTAAGGAATTAACTTTAATAACAAAATCTTTACATTAAGATAATTTATTGTATACAATGAATGTATGGAATGAAAGGCATCCACAAAATGTTTTGCTTTAAGGAGAAGCCTGAATGGATAAGGATTATTCACGAGATCTGATTGGCTACGGGGCGAATCCTCCTGACCCTAAATGGCCTGGAGGAGCTCGTATTGCTGTGTCATTTGTATTGAACTATGAAGAGGGCGGTGAACGCTGCCTCTTACACGGTGATGATGAGTCAGAAGCATTTTTATCTGAGATTCCAGCTGCACAGCCGATTAAAGGTGAGCGTCACATTAGCATGGAATCTATTTATGAATATGGTAGTCGTGCAGGAGTTTGGCGCGTCTTAAAGCTGTTTGATGACTATGAAATTCCGTTGACGGTATTTGGTGTTGCAATGGCTATTGAGCGTCACCCTGACGTGGCGGAGGCGATGATACAAGCTGGGCACGAGATATGTAGCCATGGTTATCGTTGGATTGACTATCAGTACATGGATGAGTCGCAAGAACGTGACCACATGATGAAAGCGATTGATATCATCAAATCGATTACCGGGCAGCGGCCTCTGGGTTGGTACACAGGGCGGACTGGCCCAAACACTCGTCGTATTGTGGCTGAAGAAGGTGGGTTTCTCTATGACTCGGATGCCTACGACGATGACTTACCTTACTGGCACACTGAAACGGGTCAGCCACAATTAGTGATCCCATATACCTTGGATGTTAACGACATGCGTTTTGCCACGGTGCAGGGCTTCAATTCTGGTGAGCAGTTCTACCAATACCTAAAAGACACGTTCGATACCTTGTATCAAGAGGGGGAAACAGCGCCCAAGATGATGTCCGTGGGTTTGCACTGTCGTTTGATTGGTCGTCCAGGGCGAATTGCCTCACTGAAACGCTTTTTAGATTACGTAAAACAGCATGATGACGTGTGGCTATGTCGTCGTGTTGATATTGCTCGCCATTGGCATGAGCACCACCCATACGCACCATTAGAGGAGAGTTAATATGACCGAATTTCGTTTTTGTAAGCCTTCAGAGATGGTGCGCGACGAATTTGTCTCTCATTTTGGTGATGTTTATGAACACAGCCCTTGGGTAGCAGAGTCCGTTTTTGAACAGGGGCTGAGCGAGCAAGATAATATGATTTCAAATCTGCATTTAAGGATGGCGGAAACGCTATTAGGAGCAGATAGAGAGAAACAACTCGCACTTATTAACGCTCACCCAGATCTAGCAGGGAGAGCAGCAATCAATGGTGAACTCACGGCGGCCTCGACCGCAGAGCAAGCTGGTGCAGGCATTGACCAGTGTAGCGCGACTGAGTTTGATAAATTCACAACGTACAACGACAGTTACAAAAGTCGCTTCAAATTTCCCTTCATCATGGCAGTGAAAGGGGCCAATCGTTACCAAATTCTTGAGTCGTTCGAGAAGCGATTAGGCAATGATAGTGAAACTGAGTTTGCTACTGCGATTCAGGAGATTAATAAAATCGCCCTGTTTCGCCTACGAGATATGTAAGTCACACAGAGGTCAACTATCTCGCTTTGATACCGATAGGTATTTGCCCGACATAAAGGGTATAGCGCTCTGAAAAGAGCATAACTCATTAACCCTATTTTTGAATAATTGGAAGGATAAAGGACATGTCCTTAGATTTTGAACAATACACGAACCTTGCTGACGACAAACTTGGTGCAGAAGCGATTTTTGCCACTGATGATTTTTTTGCAGATAAAAGCCGCTTACTTCGCCGTGAAGCGCCGGAGTGGAAAGCTGACTTATATGATGACCATGGCAAGTGGATGGACGGATGGGAAAGCCGTCGTAAACGTGGTGAAGGCTACGACTATTGTGTGATTCGATTAGGTCTTGCTGGCACGATTGCTGGTGTTGATATTGATACTTCATTCTTTACGGGTAACTTTCCACCATCAGCGTCAATCGATGCATGTTATTCACCAGATGGTGACCCAACGGATGCGACAGCGTGGCAAGAGATCCTGCCATCAATGAGTCTTCAGGGTGATCATCATCATCTAGAAGAAATTGCTAGTGAAGAGGTATTCACTCATCTACGTCTTAACATCTATCCGGATGGTGGCGTGGCTCGTTTACGTGTTTATGGTCGTCCTAGTGTGGATTGGGATCGTGTTGACCCACAACAGCAAGTTGACCTAGCTGCTGTTGAAAATGGTGGCCGTGCATTGGCGTGCAGTGATGAGCATTATGGACGCAAAGCCAACATTCTTGGGCCGGGGCGCGGTGAAAACATGGGTGATGGTTGGGAAACCGCACGTCGCCGTACTCCTGGTAATGACTGGGTGATTGTTGCTCTGGGTCATGCCGGTAATGTAGAGCGTGTCGTGGTTGATACCGCGCATTTTAAGGGGAATTTTCCAGATAGCTGCTCGATTCAAGCGGCTTACGTAAAAGGTGGCACAGACGATCAAGTGGCAACTCAAAGCCTATTTTGGCGTGAGTTACTTCCCGCGCAAAAGCTCAAGGCGCACGATATTCATGAGTTCAGCTCAGAAGTGAATGACTTGGGTGCAATCACGCATGTACGCCTAAACATTTTCCCCGATGGCGGAATTAGCCGTTTGCGTTTGTTTGGCACAAAAGCGAAATAAGCGAGGAAGTGACTATGAGCAATGGACCTCGTCGTTTAATGATCGAGCCGTTAACTAAGCAAGCCTTTGCGGAGTTTGGAGAAGTGATTGAAGTGGATAATAGCGATTACTTCATGATCAACAACGGTTCGACTCGTCGTTATCACCGATTGGCTACGACGGATGTACAAGATCAAAGTGGTGAAGCCATTATCAGTATCTTTCAGGCGACACCGCTTAGCTACCCATTAACGATAAAAATGTTAGAGCGTCATCCATTGGGATCGCAAGCATTTGTTCCCTTGCTTGGTCAACCTTATCTCATTGTTGTTGCCGCGAAAGGTGACGCCCCATCATTGTCAGAATGCCGTGCTTTTTTTAGTAATGGACGTCAAGGCGTGAATTACCACAAAGGTGTTTGGCATCACCCTGTTCTTACCCTAACTGAGCAAGATCAATTCCTTATCGTTGATAGAGGCGGAGAAGGACATAACTGTGATGAGGTGTTCTTTGAGCAAGAGTTGGTTTCTCTTCACCTAGAAGATTTACCGACGCACACTGGATAGGAAACAACGCAGTCTAGAAAGAATGCTGTAAGAAGGAATTTATTATGGATCCACATATCACGGAGTGGTTGAATCTAGCGATTCGCTGGGTTCACATGATAGTTGGCATTGCATGGATTGGCGCATCATTTTACTTTGTTTGGTTAGAGAACAACTTAAATCGCGTCAACCCAAAAACAGGATTATCAGGAGATCTATGGGCGATTCACGGTGGTGGTATTTATCACCTAGAGAAGTACAAACTTGCTCCACCAGAGATGCCAGAGCACCTACATTGGTTTAAGTGGGAAGCGTACTTTACGTGGATAACAGGTGTGCTACTACTGGGTGTTGTTTACTATCTTAACGCCGAGATCTACTTGATTGCTCCGGGTTCTGGAATGGAGCCGAGTATTGCGATTGCCATTGGTATTGGCGCCTTGGTTGCAGGTTGGTTTATCTACGACCTACTGTGTGAATCGCCATTAGGTAAAACGCCAATGCTGCTAGGGGCGGTGCTGTTCGTGCTGCTAGTCGGCGCAACGTATGGCCTATCTCAAGTATTTAGTGGCCGTGGTGCTTACATTCATGTCGGTGCAATTATCGGTACCATCATGGTGGGTAACGTATTCCGCGTGATCATGCCAGCGCAGCGTAACTTGGTGAGTGCGATTGAAGAAGGTCGTGATCCTGATCCAGCATTGCCAGCGAAAGGCTTGTTGCGTTCTCGTCACAATAACTACCTGACGTTACCCGTGCTCTTCATCATGATCAGTAACCATTTCCCAAGCACCTATGGATCGGAGTACAACTGGGCAATTCTTGCTGGCCTTGCGATCTTTAGTATCTTGGTTCGCCATTACTTTAATACTCGTCATGGTAGCCAAAAGTTTGCTTGGACTGTTCCTGTGGCAGCGCTAGGTATGATTACACTCGCGTTTGTGACTTCGCCTTATGCCAATAGACCCACCGCTCCAGTAGCGAAAGTGCCTGTTGTGGTACAAGCATCAGTGGAGGCAGAGGTAGAAGCTGCATCGACAGACAACACTCAAGCTGCAAATACATCTGAACAGCCTATTGGTAGTGGCGTGAACTTCGCAATCATTAATCAGGTGATTCAAGAACGTTGCTCGGTATGTCACTCAGCCACACCGACGCATGCTGCTTTTGCTGCGGCGCCAGCAGGGGTAATTCTTGATACACCTCAGGAGATTCAAGCGAACAGTCCACGCATTGCGCAGACTGTAACGACAAAATATATGCCACTGGGTAACATGACTCAAATGACGGATGAAGAACGCGCGCTTATCGGAATGTGGGTAGAACAAGGAGCGGTGATTCAGTAATTGCTTTGTAGAGCGCTAGCCCGATAACCTGTCATCTGATTGAGCTAGCAATCGCGCTCAGACCACTGCCTTACGGTAGTTTAATTCCCTTTCCCCGGCTCCTGTCCGGGGTTTTTTATGCCAAAACTTTGAGGCCACTCTTTCTATTTGATTACTAACTTTACGAGTCATGTCTCCATATTGGTGAAAATGTCAATAAAGTTGCACTAATATGCAGCGTCTTTATTGGGGGTAATCGACGCAAGTTAGATGTTGGTAAAACTAAATCAATAATATCAAGTATTTAAATTGATTTGTTGTTCGTGGTTTATTTGGCACTAATTTTGGATTTGTCTCCTTAGACAATAAAAGTTGAATAACAATTCACAATAGGGAGATATTCAATGAACACGAAGTTCAAATTAAAGCTTGCAGCAGTCGGTACCGCATTGGCATGTGTTTCGGGAGTGGTGAATGCAGCTGACACCATCAAAATCGGCGTATTGCATTCACTATCTGGCACGATGGCGATCAGTGAAACAACCTTAAAAGACACAGTTCTGATGCTAGTTGATGAGCAGAATAAAAAAGGAGGTTTGCTGGGCAAAAAGCTTGAAGCTGTGGTGGTTGACCCTGCTTCTAACTGGCCTTTATTTGCGGAGAAGGCTCGTGAGCTTATCGAGAAAGAGCAAGTCGATGTGGTTTTTGGTGGCTGGACGTCAGTATCACGTAAGTCGATGTTGCCCGTTTTCGAAGAATTAAACAGTCTGCTTTTCTATCCTGTTCAGTATGAAGGTGAGGAATCGTCGAAAAACGTCTTTTATACCGGGGCAGCGCCAAACCAACAGGCGATTCCTGCGGTCGATTATTTGATGGAAGAGTTAGATATAGAGCGTTGGGTGTTGGCGGGTACAGACTACGTTTATCCACGTACTACCAATAAAATCTTAGAGTCTTACTTGAAGAGCAAAGGAGTCAGCGACAAAGATATCATGATCAACTACACGCCATTTGGTCACTCTGACTGGCAGTCGATTGTGTCTGACATCAAAAAGTTTGGGGCTGAAGGTAAAAAGACGGCTGTGGTTTCGACCATCAATGGCGATGCGAACGTTCCTTTCTATAAAGAGCTCGGTGCTCAAGGTATTTCATCTGAAGATATTCCAGTGGTTGCTTTCTCAGTAGGTGAAGAAGAGCTCTCAGGGATGGATACATCTCCTCTTGTGGGTCACTTAGCGGCTTGGAACTACTTCATGAGCGTTGATACCGAAAAGAATGATGAATTTGTCGAAACGTGGCAGAAGTTTATTTCTAGCGAAAAGCGTGTCACCAATGATCCGATGGAAGCACACTACATTGGTTTTAACATGTGGGCACAAGCGGTAACGAATGCAGGTACGACGGATCCTGAGGTGGTTCAAGACGCTTTGATTGGTGTATCCGTGCCTAATTTGTCGGGCGGTTACTCAACCATGCTGCCTAACCACCATATCACTAAGCCTGTATTGATTGGTGAAATCCAAGATGATGGTCAGTTTGATATCGTTTGGGAAACAACTGGCCTTGTCGCTGGTGATGCTTGGTCTGAGTATCTACCAGAGTCGGCGAAGCTATTCTCAAGTTGGTCGAAGCCGTTTTCTTGTGGCGCATTTAATGTTGAAACTAAGAAGTGTTCAGGTGTGAACTAACCACTACTCAAAATTAAAAAACTTTAGCGCTGCAGGTTGTTCAGCAGCGCTTTTTTACTGCCATATATCATTTAAGCAAGGATGCATATCATGACGACCGTCATACGGATGTTCTGTGTGCTCGTTTTTGTGCTTGCTGGGTTAACAACAGCATCTGCCGAGAATGTAAAACCACTGACTCAAGAATCTTTTTTTCAGACTTTGACTGGAAAAAACACACAACAAAAGCAACAAGCTGCCACATGGCTTGCATCTAGTTACTCTTTCACAACTGCCAAGCCGATTTTAGAGGCATGGTTAAACGGAAATCTTTACTACTTAAAAGATTCCAAACATTCACAGCATCAGCAGCTATTTATTATCGAGAACGTTCAAAAAGGCGCTGATGCCGAGCATGTGTGGAGCAATAAGCGCTTGAACATCGAAAATAAGCGCAAGTTTAAGAAGATTAAGGTCAACAACAAGCTACGTTCTTATTTACGCATTGAAATCGCTTCGCTGGGTTTACACAGCAGTGACCGAGAGGTTCGCAAGCAGTCTGTGCAAGAGTTGACTGGTCAACCGGATACCAAAGCTAAGCTAGTCACGATGCTGGAAAGCGAAAAGGATCCTGAAGTGGTGGCGATGGTGGAGTTCGCACTTGCCATTAATACTTCGCTTGATTCAGACGCTGAAAATCGTCTTGAAGCGATAGAGTTTGTCGCTGAATCAAATCAGCCGATTGTACTGAAAACCCTTAACACGATATTGGCCAAAGAAACCGAACCGGAATTATTGGCAGCGGCAGAGCGTGGTTTGCAAAAGTATCAGCAAAGTCAGAGGTTATATTCGGGGGTTGAGACGTTGTTTTTCGGCCTGAGTCTTGGCTCGGTATTAGTACTGGCAGGGATTGGTCTCGCGATTACTTTTGGTGTCATGGGGGTCATCAACATGGCGCATGGTGAGCTCATCATGCTTGGCGCCTATACCACATTCGTCATGCAGCAGTTGCTTCCTCAGTATACTGGCTTGGCACTCATTTTATCGATTCCAGTGGCATTCGTTGTTTCTGGTTTGGTGGGTATCTTGATTGAACGTAGTGTCATTCGTCATCTCTATGGCCGCCCTTTAGAAACATTACTCGCGACCTTTGGTATCAGCCTTATCTTACAGCAGGCAGTGCGCTCTATTTTCTCGCCACTCAATCGCTCGGTAAGCACACCAGAGTGGATGGCGGGGGCGCTTGAAATCAATCCAATGCTGTCACTTACATATAACCGTCTCTACATCATCTTGTTCTGCGCCATGGTGTTTATTGCCTTAGTCATGATTCTGAAGAAAACACCGCTTGGTCTGCAGGTTCGTGCGGTTTCGCAAAATCGCGCAATGGCGAGAGCAATGGGGATTCGTTCAGAACGAGTTGACGCGATGACTTTTGGCTTGGGCGCAGGCGTTGCTGGCGTTGCAGGTGTCGCGTTATCTCAATTGACTAATGTCGGGCCGAATATGGGCCAAGCGTACATTATTGATTCATTCATGGTGGTGGTATTTGGTGGTGTGGGCAATTTATGGGGAACACTAGTGGCCGGCTTAGGGTTAGGGTTATTTAACAAGATCTTGGAACCATGGGCCGGGGCGGTACTGGCTAAGATTTTGGTGCTGGTGTTTATCATCTTGTTTATTCAGAAGCGACCAAGAGGGTTATTTCCTCAACGTGGTCGTGCGGCTGAGAGTTAAGGAGGCGTTATGACTAACCAAACACACACTGTACCCTCACGCTCTTTTGTCCTTTCCGCACTGCAAGGCGATAAGGGCGGTCAGGTGACTATATTGGCTATCTTGGCAGCGATCATCTTAATTCCGCTGGCGAATATGATGTTGCCTGCTTCGCACCCGCTTCACGTCGAAACCTTTACGATTTCATTGCTGGGTAAATACCTTAGCTATGCGATGTTGGCACTCGCCGTTGATCTGGTATGGGGTTACTTGGGTATCCTCAGTTTAGGTCATGGGGCGTTTTTTGCGCTTGGTGGCTATGCAATGGGCATGTACTTAATGCGTCAGATTGGCGATCGCGGTGTCTATGGCAACCCAGTTTTGCCAGATTTCATGGTGTTCTTAAATTGGCAAGAGCTACCTTGGTTCTGGCAAGGCTTCGACCAGTTTTGGTTTGCAGCTTTGATGGTGGTGTTAGTACCCGGGGTCATCGCCTATGTATTTGGCTATCTGGCATTTCGCTCTCGAGTGTCCGGAGTTTATCTTTCGATTATTACACAAGCGCTGACTTACGCACTGATGTTGGCATTTTTCCGCAATGAAATGGGGTTTGGTGGCAATAATGGCTTAACCGATTTTAAAGACATTCTTGGTTTTAGCCTGCAGCAAGATGCCACGCGTATTGCACTGTTTATCGCTACTGGGATCGCGCTCATTCTCAGTTATTTGGTCTGTCGCAGCGTTGTAGCGAGTCGTCTTGGGCGCGTTTCGGTCGCCATACGTGATTCTGAATCTCGGACTCGATTCATGGGTTACGACGTGGATAGCATCAAACTCTGGGTGTTTGTTCTTTCTGCTGTGATTGCTGGTATTGCCGGCGCTTTATACGTACCTCAAGTTGGCATTATTAATCCGGGTGAGTTTGCTCCGATTAACTCAATAGAAGTGGTGGTTTGGGTCGCTCTTGGTGGCCGAGCAACTCTGTTTGGCGCGATTGTCGGTGCACTGGTGATTAACTACGCCAAAAGCTGGTTCACGGTCGAATTTCCTGAAGTGTGGTTGTTTGCACTAGGCGGTTTGTTTGTGCTTTCAACGCTCTACTTTCCTAAAGGACTGATGGGCTTTATCAGCGAAAAATGGCGTTTAGTCGTCGGTCGAAAAAGCAAACGAAAAGCCACTGATTCGCCAACTGAGGAAGCGAAAGAAAAGGAGATATTGGTATGACAGAGTTAAAGCGTAGAGAGCAATTTCATCAATCACTTGCTGATATCACGCGCCGAGATCAGGTGTTCTCTTTTCTTAAACCAGATGTTCACCCGCTGATTGATACCAGGCACAACATTTTGCTGTATGTGGAAGGTGTTAACAAAACCTTTGATGGTTTCAAAGCGATTAACGACCTCAACTTGTACATCCGTGAAGGTGAGCTCAGATGTATTATCGGGCCAAATGGAGCGGGGAAAACCACCATGATGGATATCATCACAGGTAAAACCAAGCCGGATACCGGGGAGGTTTGGCTGGGTTCGAACCTCAACCTACTCACCATGAATGAAGCGGAAATCGCCAATGCTGGCATTGGCCGTAAGTTTCAAAAACCGACAGTGATTGAATGCTTAACCGTATGGGAAAACCTCGAACTGGCAATGTCCGGTGTGCGCTCTGTATGGGGCTCATACGTAGCGAAGATGACAGGGGAACAAAAAGATAAACTCGAATCCGTTCTTGCTTTAATTCATCTGCAAGACAATCAAACGCTGCTGGCCGGCAACCTCTCCCACGGGCAAAAGCAGTGGCTAGAGATTGGGATGCTTTTAATGCAAAACCCAAAACTACTGTTGATTGATGAACCTGTCGCAGGCATGACCCACCAAGAAATGGACCGTACATCAGAATTACTTAATTCATTAGCAGGTAAACACTCAGTGGTGGTGGTTGAGCATGATATGGACTTTGTCCGCTCTATTGCGAGTCATGTCACCGTGCTTCATCAGGGGCATGTGCTAGCGGAAGGCACCATGGATGAGGTTCAAGGGCATCAGCAAGTTAAACAGGTCTATTTGGGGGAGTAACATGCTATCGATTTCTGGATTGAATCAATTCTACGGTGAGAGCCACACGCTTTGGGACTTAGATATGGATATTCCCAAAGGAAAATGCACCGTGCTGATGGGACGCAATGGTGTGGGGAAGACCACTTTATTGCAATGCATCATGGGGTTAGTCAAAACCGAAAGTGGAGATATCACCCTTGAAGGCAACTCCATCATTAAAAAAGAGGCAGAAGCTCGTCCTAGAATGGGGATTGGCTACGTGCCTCAAGGTCGTCAAATATTTCCAATGCTAACTGTGGAGGAAAACTTGCAAGTTGGTTTACCTATCCGAGCAAGAGGAGATCGCAATATCCCAGAATTTATCTTCGAGTTGTTTCCGGTGTTAAAGGAAATGATGCATCGAAGAGGGGGGGATTTATCGGGTGGTCAGCAGCAGCAATTAGCCATTGGCCGGGCGCTTGTAATCAACCCAAGCTTGCTGATCTTGGACGAACCGACGGAAGGTATCCAGCCAAACATTGTGCAAGAAATTGGCGATATTATTCGCATGTTGAATGAGAAGTTTGGACTCACGGTCTTGCTTGTTGAGCAAAAACTGCCGTTCGCCCGTAAGGTGGGTGATCAGTTTTGTATCTTGGACAGAGGGCGCACCGTGGCTCAAGGTGACATGGAAGAATTGGATGAAAAATTGATAAAGGAGTATCTCACCGTATGATTTGTGAGCCCGCCGTAGCGTTTGATATAGGAGATAAAAATCAAACGCTTAAAAAGAACATAGAGTCTGACGTAGAGAAAGGCTGGAAGGCAATGTTATCGCTTTTGTTTAAAGACAGAGGCGATAAAACCGTCATTAAAGATCGTCAACAGCAAGGGCCTTTAGCGATTCAGCGCCCCTTGTATCCGGAAGGGAAAGCGTGTCATACCTACTTGCTACACCCTCCGGGCGGTGTCGTAGGCGGAGATACCTTACAAATAACAACTCGCGTTGAACAAGGTGCGCATGCTTTGGTCACCACACCGGGTGCAACTAAGTTCTATCGCTCTGAAAAACGTTATGCTCATCAGAAGCAAATATTGCACGTCGAACGTGATGGTTTACTTGAGTGGTTGCCACAGGAAAACATCTTCTTTCCCAATGCTCATGCACGTCTTGATACCGAAATTCATCTCGAAAGTGGTGCCCAGTTTTTGGGCTGGGAGATGCACTGTTTTGGGCGACCTGCACTAAATGAGGGATTCTCATCTGGGCATTTAGTTGGAAAAACAGAGGTTTATCGTGATGGAAAGAAAATATTGACCGAGGGGTTAAATATTTTTGGTGGCGATAAGTTCATGATTGAAAAGGGCTTGCTCAATTTTTCTTTGGCGGGAACGCTTTATATTTCTGTCGAAAATGAAGATTTTTTCCAACTGGTACAGAGCTTGCTCAATAACATACAGCAAGAAGTCGGCACAGAGGACTTAGTGATTGCTGCGACGCAGATTGAAGAAATGATTGTCGTAAGAGCACTGGGTCGATGGAGTGAGGTGATCTTGGAGAGTTTTCAGCAGGTTTGGCAGCAAGCGCGTCAACACTGGACTGGTGAAACTCCTCAGCCCCCAAGGATTTGGGCAACCTAAACTCCATAGTTCTCTTTGCACCTTCTCCATCATGTTCAGGGAGTGGCAAGGTAACCAATGGAATTATCACCGAGAGAAAAAGACAAACTGTTGATCTTCTGCGCTGGGATGCTGGCGCAGCAACGTAAAGAAAGAGGGCTAAAGCTTAACTATCCGGAATCTGTCGCGTTTATTAGTAGTGCCATTCTTGAAGGTGCTCGTGAGGGTAAAACGGTGTCTGAGTTAATGGATTTTGGACGAACACTTCTCACCGTTGATGATGTGATGGAGGGCGTGCCTTCCATGATCCCAGATGTACAAGTTGAAGCCACGTTTCCTGATGGGACCAAATTGGTCACCGTTCACGAGCCGATTGTTTAGGAGGGGATATGTCTGCATCAACAAACAACTATTCTGGTTTCGTCCCTGGGCAAGTTGAGTCAGCGCCCGGTGAGATTGAACTCAATGTTGGTAGAACGACGCTCAAGGTTAAAGTCGAAAATATCGGCGATCGGCCAGTACAAATTGGCTCTCATTACCACTTTTTTGAGGTCAACGATTCACTACGGTTTGATCGCGATGCGTGTAAAGGGTTCCGCCTTAACATCCCCGCAGGAACCGCGACCCGTTTTGAACCCGGCCAATCTCGCACTGTTGAGTTAGTCGAGTTTGCTGGCAAGCGAGAAGTTTACGGCTTCCAAGGCAAGATCATGGGCAAACTCGCCCAATAAATAACATAGACAAGGATAGGTAATGGCAAGCATTTCTCGTCAGGCGTATGCCGAAATGTTTGGGCCAACAGTGGGCGATCGTGTGCGTCTTGCAGATACCGAACTGTGGCTTGAAGTAGAAAAGGATTTCACCGTTTACGGCGACGAAGTTAAGTTCGGCGGTGGTAAAGTGATTCGTGATGGTATGGGACAGAGCCAGAGGCCAAGTGTGGAAACGCCAGACCTAGTCATCACCAATGCAGTGGTATTGGATTACTGGGGCATAGTCAAAGCGGATGTGGCGGTTAAAAATGGGCGTATTCAAGCGATAGGCAAAGCGGGTAATCCCGACGTTCAGCCAGAGGTGACGATTGTGATTGGCCCTGGGACAGAAATTCTCGCAGGAGAAGGTTCTATTCTAACCGCTGGTGGCATTGATTCGCACATCCACTTTATTTGCCCGCAGCAAATCGAAGAGGCTCTCGCTTCAGGTGTGACTACCATGATTGGCGGTGGCACAGGACCCAATACGGGAACCAACGCGACGACCTGTACACCGGGCCCGTGGAATATGCACCGTATGCTTGAAGCGTTGGATGAATTTCCAATGAACTTTGGCCTGCTAGGTAAAGGTAATGCTAGTCAACCAGAAGCATTAAGAGAGCAAGTTGCTGCCGGTGCAGTTGGCCTTAAGTTGCATGAGGATTGGGGAACCACACCCGCATCGATTGATACCTGTTTGTCGGTTGCCGATGAGATGGATGTTCAAGTTGCGATTCACACCGATACATTGAATGAGTCGGGGTTTGTTGAATCAACTTTAGGTGCAATTGGCGATCGGGTGATTCACACCTATCACACTGAAGGGGCGGGCGGCGGCCATGCGCCGGATATTATTCGCGCTGCGGGTGAATCCAATGTTCTGCCATCGTCGACCAACCCAACGCGCCCTTACACGGTTAACACGGTTGATGAGCACCTCGATATGTTGATGGTGTGTCACCATTTATCGCCATCTATTGCTGAAGATGTGGCGTTTGCTGAGTCTCGAATTCGCCGTGAAACCATCGCCGCCGAAGACATTCTGCACGATCTCGGCGCTTTCTCGATGATTGCGTCAGACTCACAAGCAATGGGGCGTGTGGGCGAAGTGATTACTCGCACCTGGCAAACGGCGCACAAGATGAAAGTCCAACGTGGCAGTTTGAAAGAAGACTCTTCTTACAGCGACAACTTCCGGCTTAAACGCTATATCGCTAAGTACACGATTAATCCGGCTATCACCCACGGGATGGCGCATGAAATTGGCTCAATTGAAGTCGGTAAGCTTGCTGACCTTGTGCTTTGGAAGCCTGCTTTCTTTGGCGTTAAGCCGAGCGTGATTCTTAAAGGCGGGATGATTGCGATGGCGCCAATGGGTGACCCTAATGCTTCGATCCCAACGCCTCAGCCTGTCCATTATCGCAGCATGTTTGGGAGCTATGGTAAGGCATCGCAAAGCACCTCCATGCTGTTTGTTTCCCAAGCGGCGGAGCAAGCTGGTATTGCAAGTGAACTTAGTCTTGGCAGTCAAATCGGGGTTGTCAGCCATTGCCGAGATATCAGTAAAGCTGACATGAAGCTCAATGATTGGCAGCCAAACATTGAAGTGGACTCTCAGACCTATCAAGTTCGCGCCGATGGTGAGCTATTAGTGTGTGAACCTGCTGACGTGTTACCTATGGCACAAAAATACTTCTTGTTTTAACGCAGAACCACCAAGAGCTAACCGGAAAAACGAATGATTGAATTTAGAAAACGAACTGATAAGGAAATGAGATGATCGAACTTACCGAAATCAGCAAAGAAATTTGTACTGCGCCGAATGCGTTTCTTAGCTTGCCAATCGATAGCCGAATTAAGAGCCGACTTAAAGTTGAGTTGGATGACGGCCGTGAAGCGGGCTTGTTTCTGCCCCGCGGTCACATCTTACGTGGCGGTGAGCAACTGAAAAGCCAGTGCGGCATGGTCGTTGAAATAAAAGCGGCCCCTGAAAAAGTCTCCACGGTTTATTGCAGCGATCTGCATCTGCTGACGCGCGTCGCGTATCACCTTGGCAACCGACATGTTCCGCTGCAAGTGGAGTTTGGCTGGGTCCGTTACCAGCACGACCACGTATTGGACGAAATGGTCGAAGGCTTGGGCGCAAAAGTGACAACAGAAGAGGCGTCATTTGAGCCAGAAAGTGGTGCTTATGGCGGCCGCTCTGGTGGGCATCATCACCATCACTAATCACACAAAGATTAAAGCAATAACAACAAGGAAGTTATCATGAAAAAAACACCACAATTTGCTGTATTCACCTCTCTGGCTCTTCTCTCATCATCCGCAATGGCGCACCCAGGCCATGAAACCGAGTCGTTCTCTGCTGGGCTTACTCACCCAGTGACCGGGTTTGATCATCTCGTTATGTTGGTAGCGTTTGGTATTCTAGTGGCCTGTGTACAAACCACGGCAGTACGTAAAGTGGGTTTGATTTTGAGTGCGCTAGCTTCTTTGCTAGTCGGCCTTGCTGCTGGCCAGATGTTTGGCATTTTTAATGGCGTAGAACTCGCGATTGGGGCTTCGCTGTTTGTGGTGAGTGGCGCTATTTGGCAAGCCTTCCACGCTTCAAAAGATATGCTGCGCTTGGCGTTGACCTTGTGTGTCGGTTTAGTGTTTTTCCACGGTTATGCTCATGGCGTTGAAGCTCAAGGTGCTATCTCATCTTTTGCCACAGGTATGACAATCAGCGCCGCTGCGCTTATGGTTCTTGGGCTGCAATTCGGTCGCGCGCTTTCAAGCCCTTGGTTATCCGTCGGTGTTGCTTCAGTTAGCGCCCTTGTCATCATGTAAACGTTCGCTTATGTCTTATCAATACAGACAAAGTGATCTGGCGCTGTATCGACTGTTTCAGCTAATTAGCCCATCTTTGCCCATCGGAGGCTTCACCTATTCCCAAGGTTTGGAATGGGCAGTGGAGGCGCAGTGGGTATCAGATCGAACATCCATGCAAGATTGGCTTGAAAACATGCTAATGAACAGTGTCGCAACTCTCGAGCTGCCAATACTTGAGCGTTACGAGCAAGCGCTGAAAAACAATAATCAGCAACAGTTAATTGCGCTCAGTGAGCTGCTCTACAGCAGTCGAGAGACCAAAGAACTAAGGGCTGAAGAGAAGCAGCGTGGGAAAGCGTTGTATACCTTGCTTAAACAGCTCGATGTTTATCATGACAGCTTCGACTATGCCGATAGTGAGCCAAATCAGTTACTCGGCCTTTGCGTTGCTGCGCAGCATTGGAACATCGGTATCGAGCAACTCAAACAAGGTTATTTATGGAGCTGGGCTGAAAATCTGATCATGGCTGGGGTGAAACTTGTGCCGCTAGGGCAAACGGACGGGCAGCGATCCTTGATTCAACTCAGTGAGCGATTTCCCCAAGCATTAGATAGAGCGAACTCAATTGAAGATTGGATGATCGGCAGTTTTACTCCGTCCATCTCAATCGCCAGCAGTTTGCATGAAACTCAGTACACTCGGCTGTTTCGCTCTTAGCGAAGTAGTCAGCAAAGAATTAGAAGGAATTAATAATGGGAAGTTACAAGCAACCTTTAAGAGTCGGTATTGGCGGCCCTGTTGGCTCAGGAAAAACGGCGCTGCTTGAAGTATTGTGTAAAGCGATCAGAGACAAGCTCAATATCGCAGTAGTTACCAACGATATCTACACTCAAGAAGATGCCAAAATTCTCACTCGCGCTGAAGCGTTAGAGCCGGATCGTATCATTGGTGTTGAAACGGGTGGCTGCCCGCATACCGCGATTCGTGAAGATGCCTCAATGAACTTAGCGGCGGTTGAAGAATTAGCAAAGCGTCACAAAAACCTTGATGTGGTGTTTGTCGAAAGTGGCGGCGATAACCTGAGTGCGACCTTTAGCCCAGAGCTTGCGGATTTAACCATCTACGTGATTGATGTAGCGGAAGGGGAAAAAATCCCCCGCAAAGGTGGGCCGGGCATCACTCGCTCGGATTTACTGATTATCAATAAAATAGACTTAGCGCCCTACGTAGGAGCGTCTCTTGAAGTGATGGAACAAGATACTCAGCGCATGAGGCCAACTAAGCCATATGTGTTCACCAACCTAAAGGAAAGTAAGGGATTGAGCACGATTATTGATTTCATTGTGACGGAAGGAATGCTAACGATGAGAACGTGATCTGAGTTTTTCAGCTCGATAACCTTATTCCTATCGAGCTGAACTTTGTTTTATCCTGCTCAGGGGAAAGTTACGATTTTATTCCCACTAACATCCCGACTCTTTGCTCTTTGATTCTCAGAAGTTTTCTTTTGAGTGGACTTAAATTACCGAAATCATAGCAATGAGTTGAAAACATCTGGTCGAAGCCCGCTTTCATTAATTGTTCCCGCCAATAGAGTTCAGAATGGAAGGCAACGCCGACTCCCGCAGTATTCGCTCCTAGCTTTGAAGTGAAAGGTTTAAGCAGCTTTGAGGCTGTGAGGTGATAAATACGTTCTCCTGGTTTATCACTGCACTCCAAGCCCTCATAAAAGTTCTCAAAGATGATGATTAAGCCACCCGGTGCCAACATCTCATATGCTTGCTTGAGGCTGTTAAGCTGAAGGTTGCATGTTGAAGCGTAATCAGAACTAATAAAATGGTGGAGTACCCAATTGAACTGGATAAGGTCGAGATCCGATAAATCCTCCACGTCTTGGAAAATACCTTCTCTGAGTACTTTATTGTCATGAGGGCGGTTTTTTTCAAGCAAAGTCGGTTCTGGCTCAACAATCGTCACGGAGCTGTTTGGGTATCGACTTAGAAGTTTGTCTGCGTATAAACCGTTACCGCCTCCAACATCTAGATATCGACCCTCGTCAGGGTTATTGAGGTGGCGACCTAAGGTGTCTGTGATTTGAACAAACATCTCTTTGCTAATGTACTCTTCATCAAATGCAGCCGTTTGTTCCGCATCGAGCAATCTTATTTCTTCTGACATAGGGCCTCCTGTTCGTTTCATGAGTTACAGCAGGTTATGTGCCAGTTATTGGGATGGGTTAATTGTCTGAAAAATAGGGAGTATTTTAGTGGCCATTTTAAGCGAGCGGAGATTCTCATAGTGAGAGTCATTTTGTTTACTCAAAATAAAAACGCCCTCAATTATAGAGAGCGCTTCGTATTAGGAAAGAGTCAGCTAATTGCAGAGTGCTATTTAGCTCGCGTGTTTTTTGGTGTCTACTTTTCCTTTGGCATCATAAGCTTTCTCGCCGTAAATGAAGGTCTCACAGACAGTACGGTCATCGCCTAGGCTCATCAATACAAACAGCTTTTCTTCTAGGGTTTTGGCTTGATTCATTCTAAAGCGCATCAACTGGGTAGCGTGCAAATCGAGCACCACAAAGTCCGCTTCTTTACCCACTTCTAAGTTGCCAATCTTATCTTCTAGATGGAGTGAACGAGCCCCGCCTAAGGTAGCTAAGAACAGGGACTTAAGTGGGTGAAGTTTCTCTTGCTGAAGCTGCATGATTTTATACGCTTCACTCATGGTCTGTAGTATGGAGAAACTGGTTCCTGCGCCCACATCAGTACCCATACCGATTCTGACACCATACTCTTCAAGCTTAGGAAGTTTGAAGAGGCCTGAGCCTAGAAAGAGGTTTGAAGTTGGACAGAAGGCGATCGCTGATTCGGTATCGGCCAAGCGTTGACACTCGCAATCAGACAGATGAATACCGTGAGCAAAGACAGAACGTTTGTGCAGTAAGCCGTAATGGTCATAGACATCAAGGTAAGAGTCGCGTTCCGGGAATAGGTCGAGCACCCATTCAATCTCTTTCTTGTTTTCAGATAAATGCGTGTGCATGTAAACGTCTGGGTACTCTTCAAGCAACTTGCCGACCGTCGCGAGCTGTTCTGGTGTACTGGTTGGGGCAAAACGCGGTGTCACCGCGTAAAGCAGACGGCCTCGATTATGCCATCGCTCTATCAGCTCTTTTGAGGCTTGGTAGCCAGATTCAGGGGTGTCTGTTAGGTAGTCTGGCGCATTGCGGTCCATCAAGACTTTACCTGCGATCATACGTAAGTTACGGCGCTCTGCCTCGCCAAAGAAAACATCCACAGACTCTTTATGTACCGTACCAAAAACCAGCGCCGTGGTGGTGCCGTTACTGGCCAACTCATCAAAGAAAAGCCGTGCGACTTTTAAGGCGTAAATCGGATTTTTAAAGCGTCGCTCTTCTGGGAAAGTATAGTTTTCTAGCCAATCGAGAAGCTGCTCTCCATACGAGGCAATCATACCGGTTTGAGGGTAGTGGATATGGGTATCGATAAAGCCTGAGGTGATGAGTTTGTCTTCGTATTCGGTAATCTTAAGGTCGTTTGGCTGGCGAGCGATGACGGTTTCTGTCTCGCCGATATCGATAATATGCCCATCTTCGACGACGATCATTCCGTCATCAAAGAATTGATAAGAATTCTCTAGTCCGACATCTTTCGGATCAGCGATGCTGTGCAAAATAGCTGCACGATAAGCGTTACGTTGAGTTGTCATTGTTACTTCCTTTTAAAACCCGATTACCTTGCAATCGAGTTAGGCGATTTTCTCTTCCAATTCGGAATCGCTCTGTTGGTTACTTTTACTGTGTGCCGTAGGGCGTTTTTGTTCAAGGGGGATGCCCTGATAGTGTGCGATTAGTTCACCTGCTACGGAGACCGCGATTTCTGCGGGGTGTTTTCCATTCACCATGCTGACACCAATCGGGCAAATCATAGTGTCGATTTGTGCATCGGTGTAACCACGCTGCGCTAAACGCATATCGAACTTCTTACGCTTGGTTAGCGACCCAATCATGCCGAAATAGACACTGTCATCACGGTCAATAATGGCGCGTGCTAAATCAAAATCGAGCTGGTGGTTGTGAGTCATCACTAAGTAGTAGCTGTTTGGCGGCAGGTCACGAACTTCGCCCACCGGATCGTCGGTCACTAACTTCGTCACATTACGTGGCAAATCTTCAGGGAAAACGTCATCGCGTTCATCAATCCAAGTCACTCGGAAAGGTAGAGTGGAGACGATATGCAAAAGGGCTTTGGCTACATGACCTGCACCGAACATAACCAGATGCTTTTGAGCGGTGCCTATCGGTTCAAAGCTAAGTGTTGCCATTCCGCCGCAGCACTGCCCCAAACGTGCACCAAGATTAAAGCGTTCTACTTTGAGTGAGCGTTCACCCGCAATCAGCATTTCACGCGCCATTTTGGTCGCGACATGCTCTAGATGACCACCACCAATAGTGGCAATCAATCGATCACGGGTCACGAGCATTTTGGTTCCAGCATCCCTTGGCACAGAACCACGGTCTTCCAATACCGTTACCATCACACACGGTTCGCTGTTTTTTTCTAGTTGTGCCAGTTCATGAATCCAATTGTCCTTAAACATACGTCTCTCCTTGAACGGTTAAGCCTTGGCTATGCTTCCTGAGTGCTTTGCTGTGAGGTCTTCTTCGGCTGCGTCACCTTAGCAATTGCCATCAGAACGCGCTCTGGTGTTGCTGGTGTATCCAGTTTTGGAATTGCACCATCTACGGCAACAGAAGCGATAGCATCTCTTAGGGCGCTCCAAACGGACATACCGAGCATGAACGGCGGTTCACCCACCGCTTTCGAGTTGAATACGGTATCTTCTGGGTTGGCTCTGTTTTCCAGAAGATGGGTATGGAACTCAATCGGCATATCGGCAATCGCAGGGATTTTGTAACTCGCTGGGCCGTTGGTCATTAAGCGGCCTTGCTCGTTCCAGACCAACTCTTCAGTCGTTAGCCAGCCGACACCTTGTAGGAAGCCGCCTTCAATCTGACCGATATCAATAGCTGGGTTTAGCGAAGCGCCTACATCGTGAAGAATGTCTGCACGAAGGATTTTGTACTCGCCAGTGAGCGTATCAACGATAACTTCTGAACAAGAGGCACCGTAGGCGTAGTAGTAGAACGGACGGCCACGTGCTTTTTCATGATCGTAGTAGATCTTCGGTGTACGGTAGAAGCCCGTACTCGACAGCGATACTTGGTTGAAGTAGGCCAGTTGAACAAAGGATTCAAAGGTCATGATCTCATCGCGGATCATGATCATGCCATTTTTGAATATCACCTCTTCCGGTGACACCTTGAAATGATTGGATGCGAAATCAATCAGACGTTGTTTGATCGTCAGAGCGGCATTTTGGGCTGCTTTACCGTTGAGGTCGGCGCCCGATGAGGCCGCGGTTGGCGATGTGTTCGGTACTTTGTCGGTATTGGTAGCGGTGATTTGGATACGTTCAACATCAACTTGGAACTCCTGTGCAACGATTTGTGCCACTTTGATATTCAAGCCTTGTCCCATTTCAG
>Ga0209272_10000334_pt1 | contig 43221 bp, 24 predicted proteins | sample tdDd002_FD_187125 | JGI IMG/M metagenome (GOLD analysis project Ga0209272, IMG submission 187125) | Marine sediment microbial communities from the Atlantic coast under amendment with organic carbon and nitrate - tdDd00.2 (SPAdes)... | ecosystem: Environmental > Aquatic > Marine > Coastal >...
AAGGAGAAGGCAACCAGTGGTGATGATCCGAATTTCCAGCGTACTCTTTTGAGGTATACTGCCGATAAGAATATTGTGGATGTGCTGGATACACATGGTAATTATTTGGATGACGTTCTGGATTGGGAAATGGATGCTAAAACAGGTAAGTATTACCTGGCTTCATCTTACAAATTGATCGAAAGAATCGATTTGGAGGAAGTTGTGAATAAGATCTTTGTTGGAAAAGAGTTCTCTAAGAATGGAAATCAGTACAAGATTGATGGCATACGTTTCGATATCATTAAGAATCGTTTTGTTGTTAATGCAAACAAGATGGAAGGAACCGATGAGGTCAATTTCCTTTTGGATAAGATTTTCTTCGGAACCGTCTTTGACGCTATAGCCAGTACGCCAGGAGGAAATCCTTTTATTGCGGAGGAAGGAGAATTGGATACACGTAAGCATCTGATTGAAATCCTAAAAGGAGGTAAATCAGGTAAAGGAAAAGGTAAGCAAATACAGTGTGGAATTCTTTCTACCGATTTGGGTAAAAAGGGTAAGGAGATTACCGGACCACAAAAGGCTGCTCAGGATGTGAGGCGATTGATACAAGAGGTTCGAAATGCCAACCCTGATCTTCATAAAACGAAGAATGTGGTGAAGAAGGACATTGAGCAAAAGTATGGCTGGTTGTTCTTACATCATAAAAAGAGTTTGGAAATAGAGCGATATAACTTCTTTTTGTACCAAATGGAGCAGATGAGAAAGGCACGTTTTACCAGATTGGATAATGCAAAAAAAGCGGTTGATCTATCAATGTTGGATGGTTATGAACCACTACCAAAGAATCATCAATTTAGTCCTTTATTGGTAACACCAAATATTAATATTGAGCTGAATAGTTTCACTGAAACTTATGAGCAGTTGATGTGGTTGCCAAATAATCAGGAATTTGCAGATTCATTCTACGAAGACTGCGATCAGGTTTATATTGCCGATGCTTACAGTGAAGAAACCATAGTGAATAACATGATTATTCAGCTTCTGTTGAAGAATGGTTATATCGCGGTAGACGATCTTTCTCGTGGAAAGATTACGGAAAAAGCGAATCGTGAAACCATTGCCGCTGCTAAATTTGCTGCCGTTAAAAAGTATAAAGAACAGCTAGCAAAAGTGAGTGAAAAACCTCAAGAGACAGCTAAAAAGCAAGGCAAAACGAAAAAGTAGTTTTGTTAATTCTATTAGTTATAAAAGCCATCCTTCGGGATGGCTTTTTTTGCTTAAAATGGATGATAGATATACGTAAAGAGAATGTTTATTGCTGATATAGAGTTGTGTTAGTTAGTGTAAGTTGTTCTGAATTAAGCTGACTGTGATTTTTTGTGATGGACTTTAAGGCTTATTGAGATAAATTTCATAGATATTTGTTTATATCTATCCCTTATTGGACATAAGGGAAAATTTAATTCTACTAGTTGTATCTTGTTTTATAATTAGGTCGTATTTATATAATTCGACATATTGCATATCATGATAATAAGTTATTTTCTCTCTTTTTGGATTTCAAGACTTTTCTTATACATTTGTCGTTACACTTTTTTTTATTGTCACAAAGTATAATAGAATGATTCAGCAAGCAGGGAAGATAGACATTCGAAAAACTGATTTCAGAAGTATTTTTGATAGATACTTTCCCTCCCTATGTGTTTTTGCCAATCGTTTTGTGAATGATGAAGATTTATCGAAAGATATGGTGCAAGAGGTCTTTCTAAAAGTATGGAACTCTGCTACCGAATTTGAGTCTGAAAAGTCACTAAAAGTTTACCTTTATCTGGCTACCAAGAATACGTGTTTCGATTATTTGAAGAAAGAAAAGCGTAAAAAACAAACAGGTGATTTTGATACCGAGAGAATTAATGATGATACTCATCTGGAAGATGATAGTGTTATGCTTGAGATCATTCGAGAGGAAACTTATCGTCAGCTTGAAGATGCAATTGATCTATTACCTGAACAGGCCAGAAAAGTTGTTCTTCTCAACCTAAAATCTTTCTCTAATCAAGAAATTGCTGAAGAATTAAATGTTTCAATCAACACGGTAAAAACACATAAACTGAATGCTTTCAAAAAGCTTCGAGTACTTTTAGGTAATCAATTTGTTGTGCTCCTACTGATTGAATTTTATCAATTCTTTGAGTAATACTTTCCTGTTTATTTGTGGGATAATTGGACTGTAAGTTCTATTTGTAGTGCCATTTTATTCAAAACCATTTTATAAAGAACCTAGTGAAATGTACCTGAATGTTTCACTGGTTATAAGTCCTTCTTATTGAAGAAAACCTTCCGTTTTCCTAATGCACTTAATCGTCTTTGTTGAAATAAACTATGACTAATTTTTAATTTCAGTTTAGGAACATGTAAAAAAAACATGTTTGCTTGATTCAGATCCACAGTGTGTTAGAGTTTTGTTTTGTCTGAATTCAAAAAAAAATGATATCAAACTCACCCGGGTTATAATTTTTGTCGTCTGTAGTATACAAGTAAAGAAAAAAGATACTTGAAATTTGTGTTTCATATGAAGAAAAAAATATCTGAAAAGATAGAGATTAGTTATTTGCTATCCCGCTTTATGGGATCGAAGCTTGATGAGCATGAAAAAAATCAACTGAATCATTGGTTGAAAGAAGATGATGCCAATCAAAGTTTACTAGATGATTTAGTTTGTTCAAAAAAGAGGGAACAACGTCTTGAGCAAATTGATCGAATTGACTTGGATGATGAATGGAAGCGTTTTAAAAAGAATTCTTCTCCCAAGCTTATTTCGATGAAAAACAAGTGGCTTGATTTGGCTAGATATGCTGCTGTTATTGCCCTGCCAATGCTAATAGCGGGGTATTTGCTTTTACAAAACTACAATGCTAACCAGTTCGCAGAAAGTTTATCTGTAATTGAGCCAGGTACTCAAACAGCGCATTTAGTGTTGAGTAATGGTAAAAAGATTGCTTTGGATGAAATGGCTCTAAAAATGAGGGAGGCTAATAATCAGGTTCTAATTGAAAATAAAAACAGAAGCCTAAATTATACCTCAGTAAATAATGAAAGCAAGAAGCAAACAACTGTTTTTAATGAATTGTTGATCGGAAAAGGTGAGGAGTATCAATTGGTTTTGTCCGATGGAACACAGGTTTGGTTGAATTCCGAAAGTCGATTAAAGTTTCCAGTGCAGTTTGCAAAAAATAAAAGAGAGGTAATTCTGGAGGGGGAAGCTTTTTTTGAAGTAACAAAAAATCCTGAAGCACCATTTATCGTTAAAACGGGACCTATGAATGTAGAGGTTCTTGGAACGTCGTTTAACGTATCTGCATATAAAGACGAAGCGAGTATTCAAACCACATTGGTAGAAGGAAAAGTTCGAGTCTCATCAACTTTCGGTCAATCACAGGAACAAGTGTTGAAACCGAATGAACAAGCTGTTTTTAATAAATCGAATAATCAAATTGAGATTATAGAAGTTAATGCTGCTTTATATGCCTGTTGGCGTGAAGGTGTCTTCGTATTCGATGAGGATAATTTGGAAGACATTCTCAAGAAATTATCTCGATGGTATGATCTCAATGTCTTTTTTAAATCAGAAGAAGTGCGAGCTTATCAATTTTCTGGAAAGCTCCCTCGTTTTAAAAATTGCAATGAATTGTTGGAGATGATTGAGAAAACAACTGATGTTCAGTTTACAATGAAAGAAAACAGAACTGTAATCGTAAATAAAAAATAAAAAAATACCGAGATATAGTACCAGTATATCTCGGCTATTTAGAAATAAGCATCCATGATGGATGATATGTGAATCCTAAACCTTACAAATCTATGAAAAAAATGCGTCTTTCGCGAATTCCCATTTTAGGGGGAATTCGGAAGAAATGGCTCTTTGCTATGAAAAACTTTATTATTCTATTTTTTGTGTTCAGTTTAAACCTGAATGCCAATATTATGTCGCAGGCTCGTGTTAGTCTAGATCTAAGCGACGTAAGTATTAAAACCTTAATTAGTGAGATTGAATCTCAAACAGAATTAGGTTTTTTGTACAATCTGAGTGAGATAAAAGATCTTGATGGTATTTCTGTTGAGGCCGATGATGAAACCGTTAAGGAAATTCTTGACCGTGTTTTAGAAGATACAGGTTTAACATATGAGTTAGATCGTAATGTAATTGTAATTAAACCAAACCCTAAACCCTTAAATAATATAGAAGAAGGGAAGCGTACAATAATTGGTACGATTATCGATGATACAAAGGTGACTTTACCTGGAGTTTCAGTGGTTGTAAAGGGGACAAGTAATGGTGTTTCCACCGATTTTGATGGAAATTTCTCTTTGGAAATATCCGATAATGGTCCAGTGACGCTTCTCATTTCTTTTATAGGAATGGAACCTCAAGAAATTGTTGTGACTAATCAGGAACGATTGGATATCGTTATGACGAGTTCTTCAGAGCAATTAAATGAAGTTGTTGTAACTACCGGTTATCAGAAGATTGATCGTAGATTGTTTACCGGATCTGCTCAGAAAATTACAGCTCAAGATGTTAAAGTTGAGGGTGTTCCAGATATCACATCTTCCTTGCAGGGTAAAGCAACAGGTGTGCAGGTAAGTAATGTATCATCTACTTTCGGATCGGCTCCTGTTATTACGATTAGAGGAAATTCATCAATTAATGGAAATAACAAGCCTCTTTGGGTTGTAGATGGTGTAGAATTGGAAGATTTGGTAGAAGTAAGCGCAGATGATTTAACTTCAGGTAACCTTTCAACTCTTTTAAGCTCAGGTGTTGCTGGTTTGAATCCAGAGGATATTGAATCCTTTCAAATTCTTAAAGATGTTTCGGCAACAGCACTTTATGGTGCCAAAGCAATGAATGGTGTCATTGTTATTACTACTAAGGAAGGTAAAGAAGGACGCATGACTGTTAATTATTCGGGAAGTGTTGCAATCAAAGAAAAACCGAAGTACAGTGATTTTGATATTATGGATTCGGGTTCGGAAATGTCGGTTTATAGAAAATTGGCTGATGAAGGATGGATTGATATGACAACTGTTGCCAGAGCTGAAAATTATGGAGCACTTGGTAAAATGTACGATGGTATTCTTGACGGATCGGTTGCTTGGGGACCTAACGGTGGATTAAACGAAGATTTTTTGGAGCCTTATGGTAGAGCTAATACCGATTGGTTCGATTTACTTTTTAAGAATAGTGTAACTCAACAACATGCTTTTAGCTTGTCAGGAGGAACCAAAAAAAGTTCCTATTTCGCTTCTATATCTTATTATAATGATGCGGGTTATACTATTGCCGATAAAGTAGATAAATATACTGCGACATTAAGAACTCGATTTAAGCCTACCGATAAACTAAGTATTGGTATTAAATTAGCTGCCAATGTCCGAGATCAGCAAGTTCCTGGTACAAAAAATCGTTCTTTCGATATAATGACTGGTCAATATACTCGTAATTTCGATATTAATCCTTTTTCATATGCTCTAAATACCAGTAGAAGTATGAGAGCTTACGACGATAATGGTGATTTAGAATATTTCCGACGCGGCTATGCTCCATTTAATATAGTGCATGAGTTGAATAACAATTTTGTTGATATAGAGGTTAAAGATCTTTCGTTTCAAACGGATTTGGAGTATGCTTTAACTGATGATATAAATGTTCGTTCAACATTCCAAATGCGTCGTGCGACTACCATGCGTGAGCATAAAATTCACGAAACATCGAATCAAGCAGAAGCTTATCGCGCAGCAGGAACACAAGCAATTATCGATGGTAATAAATTATTGTTTAAAGATCCTTCGAACCCTAATGCTAATGCCTATACAATTTTACCTGAAGGTGGTTTTCTAAATGTTAGTAATGATAGATTATCTCATTATTATGTTAGAAACACGATTGATTGGAGTCCTAAACTAGGTGAAGATCATAGTGCCAATTTCTTTTTAGGTAATGAGGTAAATATTACGGATCGTGAAAGTTTCGAAGATGATATCTGGGGAATTTCATATGATAAAGGGAGTGTGGTTTCTACTCATGATAATTTACAGAAATATTTAAATGCACTAGGGCAGGCAAGTTTCCCTACAGGAATCAGTAAAGACCGACGAGCTTCGGTTTTCGCAACAGGTGCTTATACTTATCAAGGAAGATATATTATTAACGGGTCGTTTCGTTACGATGGATCTAATCAATTAGGAAAGAGTAATTCGGCTCGTTTTTTACCATCGTGGACAGCTTCGGGGGCATGGAATTTACATGCAGAAAAGTTTATGGAAAATGTTGAGTCTGTAAATCATTTAAAACTTAAGGCTTCTTATGGTTTTAACGGTATTATGGGTCCAAATACATCGGCTGCATTGGCTATGTTCTCAGGCAAAACACTTCGTCCTACCGATAATGAGACTTATTATTATATAGCAGCTTTAGATAACGAGGATTTAACTTGGGAGAAAATGTACGAGTTAAACTTAGGTATCGACTTTGCGGTGTTTAATAATAAAATTACAGGTGAGCTGGGTTACTACAATAGAAAATCAATTGATTTGATTGATGTGATTAGTGTATCAGGTGTAGGTGGACATCAGCTTAAATATGGTAATGTTGGCGATATGTCGTCGCATGGTTGGGAGTTCATGTTGAATACAACCAATATAAATGCGGGCGATTTTAAATGGAATACCAGTTTTAATTTGAATTACCATACAAGTGAGATTACTAAGTTAATGAATACATCAACCGTATCTGAAGCTGTTTCGAATGTAGGTGTACCATTAAAAGGTTATTCGCACCGTTCTTTGTTTTCAGTTCGTTTTGCTGGTTTAGACAGCAAAGGTCTACCAACATTTTATGGCGAAAACGATGAGGTTGTTTACGATATTAATCTGCAAAATAGAGACGATATTACTAAAATTCTTAAGCACGAAGGTTCTATTGCACCAAAATATTATGGTGGTTTATCCAACAATTTTAAGTATAAGAATTTTGGCTTGAACTTCGGACTTGTATTTAAGTGGGGTAATAAGATTCGTTTAGACGATGCGTTTAAACCGTACTATACTGACTATGATTCGTTCTCCAAAGAAATTGGTAACCGATGGATGGTTCCAGGTGATGAAGAGTTAACCAATATACCTGCAATTCTTGATGAAAGATCTTATAAGGTTTTAGGTGGAGCTAATGCTTACGATTTATATAACAAAAGTGATGTTCGTGTTGCTAAAGGTGATTTTATTAGATTAAAAGACGTGAGTTTAAGCTATCATGTAAATCAAGATTTACTTAAGAAGGTTAGCTTGAATAGTGGATCGATCTCTTTTCAGGCAACGAATTTGTGGTTATTGTATTCTGACGATAAATTAAATGGTATCGATCCAGAATTCTACTCTTCGGGTGGTGTTTCTATGCCAGTATCGAGAACTTACACATTTACTTTAAACCTTGGATTTTAATATTATATGCTATGATAAATAATTTAAAAATATTAGTTCTTGTTTTGGGCATATTCTCTTTATCGAGTTGCGAAGATTTTTTTGATACGGTGCCCGATGATAGAATCGAATTGAATGATTTAAATGATCTTGCTGAGTTGGTAACAAATGCATATCCGAAAGGAAGTTATTTGTTTCTAGAAGGAATGACAGACAATTTTGGAGCTGTACCAAGTAATAGGCAATTAACGCAAATGGAAGAAGCGTTTAATTGGGAAACGATTAGTATAGAAGGTCAAGACACACCTACTTACTATTGGTCCAACGCATACAATGCCATTGCACACGCTAATCAAGCTTTAAAATCTTTGGAACATATTAAAGGAGATGAGAATCGTAAAAAAGCAATTAGAGGAGAGGCTTTATTATGTCGTGCTTACGCTCATTTTATGTTAGTAAATATTTTTGCGAAACACTATGATGCAACAACTGCTGGTAGCGATTTAGGAGTTCCTTATATCAAGGATCCTGAAATGAATCTTATAGTTAATTACAAGAGAGAAACCGTTGAAGTTACTTATCAGTATATCGAGGAAGATATGCTAGAAGGGATGGCATTAGTTTCTAACGAATTCTATAAAAATTCAGGCAAGTATCATTTTACTAGAGAAGCAGCTTTGGCTTTTGCATCGCGTCTTTATTTGTATAAAGCAGATTATCCGCAATGTTTAAATTATAGTCGACAGTTGTTAGGAAAAACTTATAATGCAAATTTCATAAAAGATTATAAGGAAGTTTTAGAAGGACAAGGACCTAAGGGTAGAGCTCAGGTATTTTGTTCACCTGATGATCAGAGTAATTTAATGATTATTCGTAAAAAATTGGGTTATCAATTGTATTATCAGTTTGGTTACAGAATGACTCAAGGTATTGCTGGTACTTTATATATTGGCGATGCACGTTCAAAAAACATGTGGGCTGCAGGAGCCGACCAGTCCGCTGTGTATCAGTCGAAATTAGAACCTTTAGTTAAGCGTGCTTCTTTAACATCAAGCTCGGGATTACCTTATACTGTTCAGCCTGTGTTTCGTGGGGAAGAGGTTTTCTTTAATATGCTTGAATCTGAGAAAAAAATTGCCGATAGTGAAACAGATAAGGCTAATCAAATTGTTTTGGATGACAAGTTGAAAGCTATGATAAATGATTTTACAGTTGATCGATACAATGGGCCTCTAACACCTCCTAAAGATAAGGATCCAAGTCGAATGGATCCTGAAACGTACTTCTTCTACGTTTTTGCAGATAAGATATATCGAGCAAAGTTTCCTGTAACTTTTCCTGATCATAGAAAAAATAAAAAATACCCAAAATATATATCTGATAAATCTACACTTGATCCCAATGATATGATTGAGAATCCAGATCATGATCCTGAGTTTGTGATATGGGCTGATGAGGAAATGAGAATTGATGATAGAGAAATTCTAGATTTATTAATTGCTGAGGAACGAAGAAGAGAATTTGCTGAGGAAGGTTTGAGATGGTTCGATATTAAGAGATTAAAGCTTGAAATTACTCATACCAATTTAGCTGGTGATAAAAAGATCTTGACAGCTGATGATGCTCGAAAAGTAATACAAATTCCACTTGCAGCAATTGCTAACGGTATTGAAGAGAATGAAATTAATGTGCCAGCTGAAGTTGAATCAAAGTTAATTAGAATTAAATCTCAACTATAATGAAACTATATAGAAAAATAATATTTCTTCTTGCAGCTAGCGTAGGATTGTTTGCTGCATGTGACAACGACGATGAGGTGAACTACGAGAAGGTGGTAGTAGAAGAATATACTGACGAAATTGATGTGTATTTAAAGGAACATTTTCTTGACAAATACAATTGCGCCATTCGTTGGAGATGGGATGATAAATTTATTTCCGTTGACTACTATGTATCACCGCCGTTAAGAGATGTGGTGATACCAGCTGCCCAAATGATCGAGTATTTCTGGGTAGAACCTTTTGTTGAATCTTCGGCTGGAGGAAAAGCATTTATCGAAAATAATTTTCCACCTGAAATTGTACTTGTAGGATCTGACATAATGAATGAAAATGGTACCGAGACATTGGGGTTTGCTGAAGCTGGTGTTCGTATTACTATAACAAATACGAATGAGTACGATTTGACTGATAAAACTTGGCTAATGACTCAGTTGCATACGATACATCATGAGTTTACTCACATTGTTCATCAAACCTATAAGTTGCCCGAAGGATTCGAAACGTATTCAGGATCGAAATATACAGGTAACTCATGGACTACGATTAGCGCGGAAAATGCAATCAGTAGGGGAGTAACAACTCCATACGGAACAACCAATGAGTATGAAGATTTTGCTGAATTGGTTTCTAACTTTATTATTATGGATAAAGTGACCTTCGATGAGAAATATGCTGTTAAATCAGAAGACGAAATCAACGAAGAAGTTAATGAGTTGTACGATTATATTATGACAGAGAAGCATCAAACAGTAATTGATACTCGATCTCAAGCAGAAACTGAAGCTCGTGATGCCGGAAAAACCAAAGCAGAAATTAAAGCAGCCGGAGATCTAGCTGTTCGTAATTTAGCTATTCGATCAATTGTTGGTGCTCGTAAAACATTGGAGAACCTTAATCTCGGTAAAGAGTTAATTAAACAGAAACTTAATATTACCAAAGACTATTATACGAATAAATTTGATGTGGATTTGGAAAAATTGAGGGACATAGTACAGGAAAGAATTGCTAATGCACAAAATAAGGAGGATTAAAAAATGAAGAATCTAATTTTTATTGCACTATTATCCTTTGTTGTTTTCTTTTCAGCTTGTTCGGATAATGAGTTTGAAAAGACATTTGAGAAATCGGCTGAGGAAAGAGTAGCTGAAGTAAATAAAAACAATGTTGATATTTTGGCTGGCTCTGAGTTCGGCTGGATTGGTTATTATAGCTCTGACGAAAAAATAGGTGCTTGGCCTGTATTAATGAACTTTACCGACGATGGTTGGGTAAGAATTAAATCGGATAGTATCGAGTTGTTACCTGTAAAGAGTTTTGTTAGTGAACTAAGTTATAATGTAAACACCTCTCAAACGACCAACCTGGTTTTTGAATCGTCATGTATTTTTAATATTTGGCATGCATTAAAGAAAGAAGTGCCTAATGGTTCAGGTGGAACAAGTACCGTACCTTTAGGTGGTGGTGAGTTTCAGTTTGTTATTAAATCGGCAACTCCTGATCGTGTTGTACTAGAAAGTTTAACGGATAAAGGTGATTTTAAGACACCTTTTGTACTTACAAAAGCAAGTGAGGCTGATTGGACTTTCGATAAAGATGCTACAAAAGAGATGAAGCGTGTATTAGCGGATGGCGCAACTTCAACTAAATTTTTCCGCCAAGTTAAAATCGATGCTTTAAAATACTCTGGTCAGTTTAGAGTTAATGAAACTTATCGTATCGTAACTTTCGATTATTTGGAGGATGAAAAAATAAAGCAATCCCAACATAGAATGTCAATTACTAAAACGGGTTTTGTTTTGGTCGATTCATTAGAGATTGATGACAATACTAAAATTGCAAATTTCGTTTATAATGCTGCTGATGATACGTACACGTCAACAGATGGAGGTGTAGATACAAAAATTGAATATTCTAATGTTCCTGGTATTATCCATTTCCCTTTTGTTAACGAGTGGGGAACTAAAGATGGGAAGCCTGTTGATTGTACTTTAGATTATTCGGTACAAAGTAATCTTGTTTCAACAGGAGCAGTCTCTTGGGATTTTTACAATCTAGGTAGTGCCGTTCGTAAGAGTGATGGCTTGAAGAATATTGATTTCTACATGAATAATGAAAAAAATCCTAGTGGATGTCCTACAACTATTACGCTTAAGTATAATAAATTGGTCGTACCTCCATTTGGATATCGAATTATTAACGTTGATATACCTGTTGAAGTGGTTCGAGAAAAGAACACACGAGTTATTTTTAAGTTGAAAGACGATTACCGAAAAGCCTTCAGAAGTGATATTGAGAATATTGATCTTGTTAATCCTGATGCAGCTAAAGAATTAATAGAAGTTCTAACTAATGAAGAAGGATTTTATTTAATTTCTCAAACATTTTATACTCGTTACGATAATATACCTTATTCTGTTGTCATCATGATAAGTGTATCTAATCCTAACTATCGATTAGTTACTGAATATTTAGAATTTGTAAAGCCCTCCTAGGTAGAGTGTTACTTTATACGTATTAGATAAAAATAAATTAAATGGTGTAGCAGCGCGTACATTGTATAGTCGTTGCTATACCTAATAACTAACCATAAAATAACCCTTGAAATGAAAAACTTGTTTAAACTATCTTTATTTCTAACCAGTGTTTTTATGCTGAGTTTGTTCTCTTGCGAGGAAGACGATGATAAGAATTTAGAACCTTCTATTCCAACAGTATTGATACCTGCTGATAAGGCGGTGGATATCGATAAAAAAATCACTCTGAGTTGGAAAACGAGTATCGATCCTGAAAAGACAATGGTGAAATATACACTTTATCTTGGATCTACAGAGAAACTGACAAAGGATGATATTAAAGTTGAAGATCAAGCCGAGACAGAATTCATAGTTGATTTAGCTGGACATACAACTTATTACTGGAAAGTTGCAGCTATGGATGCTGCAGGCTTAGTTGCTGAAACTCCTGTGGCTTCTTTTACAACTTCGAATAGTGCACCAACTAAAACGGTAGGATCGGCCCCTGCTCATGAAGCTATTGATGTTGCAAAAACGATGACTTTTAAATGGTCCGCTTCAACCGATGGTGATGCTGATGTTATTAAATACGATTTTTATTTAGGTACTTCTGCAACTTTAAGTGATTCGGATAAAAAAGCTAGTGATTTAGAAACGACAGAGTTTGAGGTTGTTGATATGAAATCCAAAACTCAATATTTTTGGAAAGTATGTGCTAAAGATGCTGAAGGTGATACTGTTGATTCAGATGTGTTTAGTTTTACGACTACCAATAGCAAACAGTCGAAGTCTACTGCAGTCTCTCCTGCTGATGCGGCCGATAATATCGCAAGAGATATTACAATTGAGTGGACTGCTTCTGTTGATGAAGATGGTGACAAAATTGTGTACGATCTATTCTTAGCAAGTAAAAAAGATTATGAAGCAAATTCTAAAGCTTTTGTTGCAGCAGATTTAAAATCAGCAGATTTAGAAGTTACGACATTTGATGTAAAGAATTTAAATGCTCCTGATACTTATTATTGGAAAGTTGTTGCCAAAGATATTGAAGGTGTGGGTGTTGAAAGTGATGTGTTCTCTTTCTCTACATTGAATTCTGCTCCAACAAAATCAACTCTTACATTCCCTGCTGATAAAGCTATCGAAGTACAGAAGGATATTACCTTTACTTGGAAAGAATCTACTGATACTGAAGGTCATGCTATTGTTTATCATTTGTTTTATGGAACAGATGTAGAGGACTTTGATCCAGCACATCCTACAGTGAATAATTTAGAAAAGAATGAATTTGCTGCTACAAGTTTGAAAGGTCATACTAAATATTTCTGGCAGATTGAGAGTGAAGATTCAGCGGGTGCTAAAACAAAAAGTGAAATATTTAGTTTTACAACTTTAAATGAAGTGCCATCGAAAGTGATAGGAAATGAGATTGTTGACCTGGTTGAAGGAGGGGTAACTGTTGGTAAGAAATTCACTTGGGCTTCAGCTACCGATAAGGATGGTGATGCGATTAAATATGATTTATATTTAGCAAAGTCGGATAAATTTACTGCCGATGATATTGTAGGGAAAAATTTAGAAACGACTGAATATTCTGCAAAAAACCTGGATGGGAATTCTAAATATTTCTGGAAAATTGTTGCTAAAGATACTCAAGGGGCAACATCAGAGAGTGATGTTGAAAGCTTTAGTACCAATAATACTGTGCCATCAAAGGCTAGCTTAACAGCTCCATTAAATGCTACTACAGGTATTTCTGGTTCGGTTACTTTAACTTGGGATGCAGCAACTGATGCTGAAGGGGATGCTATTACTTATTCAGTGTTTTTAACCAGAGGTGATGAATTTGGCTACCCGTTAAAAACAGGTCTTACTGCTACTGAGTTTACTTATAATAATCTAAAAGGTAACGCTACATATAAATGGAAAGTCGTTGCTAAGGATGCTCAAGGTGGCGAAAGTACTAGTGAGGTATTTAGTTTTATTACAGATAATTCATTACCAACTGCTGCTGTATTAAATTCGTCAGTTTCTGAAGTCATTAATTCAGATGCTTTAGATATTACAATCTCTTGGGCCGCTTCGACTGATGTTGATGGTGAAGCTTTAGTTTACGATGTTTATTTAAGCGAAGATGCTACTTTCGATGCTTCTGATCTTAAAAAAGAAAATTTAGATGCAACAGAATTCACATTTGTTGGTTTGAATTTTACGACAAGGTATCATGTAAAAGTTGTGACAAGAGATGAGCATGGAGCTAAAATAGAGAGTAATATCATTGATTTTACAAGTATGGAAAATCAAACTGTTGAAGTGGGAACTTGGACAGATACTAGAGATGGTAAGGTTTACAAAACAGTAACTGTAGGGGGAAATACTTGGTTAGCAGAGAATTTTGGTTTCATACCTGCAAATATGGTTGATGGCGATAAGCAGTGTTCTGTATACGGTATTAATAACTCGGAAGGTAGAGATGCTGCAATGGCTCATGATAATTATTCGAAATACGGGGTGATGTATACGGCTCATATGCTTGCTGACATTGCACCTGCTGGATGGCATGTCGCTACTGATGAAGAATGGCAAGCTATAGAAAAATACAGTGGAGTTCCAGAGGGAGATTTAGATTATTCAGGTTCTACATATAGAGGAGCAACGGTGCATAAATTCCAAGCAACCGACGGTGGCTGGAATAATGCTACAGCGCCTACAAATGAATTAGAATTCGGTGCTCGTGCTGGTGGTTATTTTTCTTTTTCACCATTTTCTCAGATAGATAAAGGTATGGGATCATATACATACTTTTGGACAAATACTGGAAAGAAGGATTTTAGAGGAAATATCTCTTATTTTTATAGAGCTATGTCAGGGACGAAAACTGGAGTCTATAGAAGAAATAATAAAGTCTCTAATTGTAGAATGTATGTACGTTTAGTAAAAGATTAATGAATTAAGTATGATTGACCTTTTATTCTCAAATGGTTATTGCAAATCCTAGTTTAGAGAATAAAAATAAAATCTGTTAGTGTGTAGTGTTAAAGAGGGGTCCAAAATATGGATACCCTCTTTTTTTGCCATATAAATTTAAGCTACTGAAAATATTGTAAATTTACCTATGAGCGATTTAATTGAGTTAAGTTTATGAATATTCTTTCACCCTAAGCGGAATTATTGGGGTCTTTAAACAAATGAGAATGGAAAATTGAGTACTGATTTATGAATAAGCTAAATAAAAATTAAAGATATGAATAGAAAAAGTACAGTATTAGTAGCATTATTAGTGATGGTAAGTAGTTTGTCTTTCGGACAAATTTTAACACCTGCCAAGTGGCATGTTGAATTGTCGAAGAAAGAAATTAAGGTAGGCGATGTGATTGATGTTGTTTTTAAGGCGAAAATAGATAAGTCATGGCACTTATATTCAAACGATTTTGATCCGGATTTAGGACCAATTTTAATTGAATTTGATTTTGAAAATCATGCAAGTTACGAGCGTGTCGGTAAAGTTAAGCCTATAAATTCAAAGAAACACTACGACAAAATTTGGGAAGGAGACGTCAGTTATTTTGAGAATACAGCCGAAATGCGTCAAAAAGTAAAAGTATTAAGCTTACCATTAAAAATAGAAGGTACATTCGATTTTCAGTCTTGCTCAACTGAAAGCGGTCAGTGTGTGCTGGGAGATGATGAATTTGATTTGACCTATCCTAATAAATAATGAATTGATATTATCGTTCTTTCGGGACGAAATAGTGATTTAAAAGCCGTCCTTAGGGATGGCTTTTCTTTTTAGGAACAGTTGGTGAAATAAGACAAGTTGGTTTTATTAATTAATTTAAGAACTTTGTGAATTGCAAACAATAAGAAATTAGGATTGTTTAATATGACTTTGCATTCAAGAAAAGAAGGATAAAAAAAACAACTTTTTTTTTATTATCCTTCACCCTAATCTGTAAATTAAGGGTCTTATAAGTAGATTAGGATGTTTTACTCTTAATTGTAATTTGCATTATGAACTAACTAAGCCCAATATTAAAAATATGAACAACAACACCCCTTGTAAAAGAATTAATGGTTTAGCCTCACTTGTAGGTAATACACCATTACTTGCAATCGAATTTGAGTACAAAGGTTGTACACGAACCATTTATGCGAAAGCTGAATATTTAAACATGACTGGTAGTATTAAAGACCGAATGGCTTTTCACATACTAAGTAAGGCCTACGATTTAGGCAGTTTAAAAGAAGGTGATCGAATTATAGAAGCAACCAGTGGAAATACAGGTATTGCTTTTTCTGGTTTGGGGCGTGCAATGGGACATCCAGTGACTATTTTTATGCCAGATTGGATGAGTCAGGAAAGAATCAACTTGATGAGAAGTTATGGAGCTGATATACGCCTTGTGAGTAAAGAAGAAGGCGGTTTCCTTGGTAGTATCGACATGGCTAATAAATTGGCTGCTGAAAATGAGAATACTTTCTTACCACTACAATTTTCAAACAGAGATAACTGCGAGGCACATTATAATACCACAGCACCAGAACTTTGGTGGCAGTTACAGTATCGAAATTTAACCCCCGATGCCTTTGTCGCTGGTGTAGGAACAGGAGGAACTGTAATGGGAGTTGGGCAATTCCTAAAAGAGCAGAACCCAGCGATTAAGATTCATCCCTTAGAGCCTTCGAATTCACCTACTATGTCAACAGGACACAAGGTTGGTAAGCACCGTATTCAAGGTATATCCGATGAATTTATTCCTTCAATTGTAGAACTCGATAAATTGGATGGTATCGTTAGTGTTGACGATGGTGATGCTATTGTCATGGCTCAAAAGTTATCCTCAATGCTAGGTTTAGGCGTTGGAATTTCTTCGGGAGCAAACTTTTTGGGAGCTCTTAAAATACAAGAAGAACTTGGCCCTGATTCAGTTGTTGTAACAGTATTTGCCGATGATAATAAAAAGTACCTAAGTACTGACTTGATGAGAGAAGAACCGATTAAAGATGATTTCTTAGCATCAGGAGTTGAACTAAAGCAATTTAGAGCCTTAAAACGTGTGTGTCATACCTGTTGCGATCCATCCGATTGCGTAGAATCAGTATTTGAAACAAGTTACGAAATGCTTAAGCTACCTAACTGTCCACGACGTAATTAAATTCAATAGATATCAAGAATTAAGGTTGTATTGAAATTATAATCCAAGAGGCTGTCCAATTTACATTTTGGATAGCCTCTTTTCTATTCCTTTATTTTTGAGATTTGCGATAACGTTTTTTTTTTGCAAGCTTTGCGCACTAATGGAAATTTCTGATAAATATATCTGTGATCTTCTCTCTTCTGATAACAAACAGGGGATGAATCTGCTTTTTAAAAAATATTTTGAATCTCTAGTTGTTTGGGCCGATACTTTTCTGAATGATATGGATCTGTCAAAGGATTTGGTTCAAGATTTTTTTGTGAAAATATGGAGAAACAAAAATTATAGAAATTGGAATCCAGATAAGTTACCTTCCTATCTTCACGTTTCTGTGAAGAATATGGCTTATAGTAAACTGCAAAAAAAAGATATTTTAAAGCAGACCGAAGAGATTGATTCATTTGATAAAATCTATGAAGAGTATCAATCAAACAAAGAAGTGATTATTCAAAGAATACATGCCGAAATTGATAAACTACCTGAAAAAGGGAAGGAAGTTGTGAAATGTATTTACCTGAAAGGGATGAAATATCAAGAGGCTGCTGATGAGTTAGGTGTGTCCTTATCTACCGTAAAAACTCAATTGGTCCGTTCGTTAAAGACACTCCGTACTAATACTGAAAAACTGGGTGATTTCTTTTTACTTTACTTTTTTTCAAAATAAATAAATTTCTTGTCAACCGTTTTGTAATTTATCCTGTACTACAAGTGAAGTGCACTTATAATACAGGAAAAATGAACATTACAGATAAAAAATATCAAGAAATAGTTGACTATATCTCAGGAGAACTCACCGCTGAGGATAAGACTAATTTTGAAATTTGGCTTAATTCTTCCGAAAAGAATAAAAATGCCTACCAGCAAATCCTTCGTAAAACCCTATACACTCGATGGTCTCTTAAATCAACTCAGGTTAATACCGAACTTGAATTCAATAAGTTCGAGAGGCGCATCAATAAACGCGTTCGATACCTATCATTTGCAGCCGTTGCAGCAAGTATCATTCTCTTATTTTCTATTGCCTTGCCATTTTTGTTGAATGATGGAGCTGTTGAAGATAATAGTATTGCTCATTCAGTTCAAATTGAACCAGGAAAAAGAGGAGCAGAGTTGTTTTTATCTACAGGAGAGTCTATAAAAATAGAAGAGGGAATTAAAGAGATAAGAGAAAAGGATGGTTCAGTCATACAGATTGATTCACTTAAGGGAGTTGAATATTCAGCAGAGTCAAAAACGAAACTAGAAGAAATCTATAACACCTTAAGAGTTCCAAGAGGACGTGAATTTGATATACTCTTAGCCGATGGTACCCAAGTATGGTTAAATGCTGAATCGGAGCTAAAGTACCCAGTTCAATTTGTTGGAGGTAAAAGGCAGGTTTATTTAAAAGGTGAGGCCTATTTTGATGTAACACCTAATAAAGAGAAAGCCTTTATTGTCCATTCTTACGATCAGCAAGTAAAAGTTTATGGTACCGAGTTTTGTGTGAATTCCTATAATCAAAACGAAATTAAAACCGTTCTGGTAGAAGGATCGGTTGGTGTAAAAGCGAACTCAAAGGGTATAGAAACAAAATTAAAGCCAGGTGAATTGGGTTTGGCCAATCTTGTAACGGGTGAAATGGATGTGAAGAAAGTGAATGTTCGTCCCTATATTGCATGGAAAGCTGGTGACTTTGTTTTTGAAAATGAATCATTGGAGAATATTATGATCCGATTGGAACGCTGGTATAATGTGAAGGTATTCTTTATGAATGAAGAGTGTAAACATTTCAGGTTTACAGGTGATATGGAACGATATTCGGATGTGAAAGATTTACTTTTCTTTATGCAGAGAACTTCAAATGCTAAATTTGAGATTAATGAAAATGCCATAATTGTTATGGCTAAATAGTACCAATTTAACATCATCCAATAGGATGAAATAAAAAAAACGGAAAGTTTTGCAGAACCTTCCGTTTTGAAAATTAAATATCGAATAAATCCCGGGCGGGTGTTTATTCAAATACTAACTTAATCATTACAAAATTATGAAAAAAAATGATTTCCCCAGCCTTTTTCCACGTGGGAGAAGGTTAAAAATCCTTATGACTATGAAGATGATTGTTTTTTTAACCTTAGTGCTGAGCTTTACGGCTTCTGCTAGCATCTATTCTCAGAATCAGAGGGTAAATTTGGATTTTCAAGAAGTGAGTGTTTTAGAAGTGTTTAATGAGATAAAAGCACAGACTGGTCTTCGATTTATTTATAATGAAGATAAGATTGAAGAATTAGCTAAGATTAATTTTGATGTAACAGACATGAGAGTGGATGAAGCTTTAGAAGAGATTTTTAAAGATACCAATTTAGAGTGTCAGTTTCATGATGATGTGATCATGATTTTGGATAGAAAGCCAGAACTTCCCATTATTGAACAACAAGAGAAAAAACAAGTTAAAGGAATCGTAACCGATGAAGATGGAAATACCCTCCCTGGCGTTTCTGTTGTAGTAAAAGGTACAACTATTGGTGTTTCAACAAATATTGATGGTGAGTATACTATTAATTTTAAAAATGGAAATGCCGTTCTGTTATACTCTTTTGTGGGAATGTTAGCTCAAGAAATTGTCTACAGTGGACAAGCAACACAGAATGTAACTCTACAATTAGATTCTGAAAATCTTGAAGAAGTAATCGTTACAGGTTATCAGAAGGTATCTGTAGAAAGATCTACAGGTTCTGTTGTAACTGTGAAAGCGAGAGATGTAGAAAAGAAAGGACAATCTAATCTTCTCAATACACTCGAAGGGATGGTTGCTGGTTTAGGTATCTCAAGTAATCCAGGTGAAGAAGGTAGTAAGAAGATAAATATTCGTGGAACATCGACTATCAATGGGAATTCTTCGCCACTAATTATTATCGATGGTTTTGCTGTTGAAACAGATTTATCAACAATTAACCCATACGAAATTGAAAGTGTTAATGTTCTTAAGGATGCTGCTTCTGCATCAATTTACGGAGCACGCTCAGCTAATGGTGTAATTGTAATTACGACTAAAAGAGGTAAGAAAGGAAAAAGTAAGGTTAACTACACAAACAACTTTACTTTTAAGCAAAAGCCCGACTTGGCTTATCGAATGAATAGAGCTTCTTCATCGGATTTGGTTGATATACAAAAATTTGGAGCAGGAAGTAATCCTCATTCATATCAGTATCGTATTGATAACGACCCGACACGTTCAAGAGGTTCTGCTTATGCGCGTAATTTGGTTTACGAAACTATGGCACAAGTTAACGAAGGGATTATTTCTCAAGAACAAGCTGACGTAAAATTGAATGCTCTACGTTCTATAGATAACCTATCGCAAATGGAAGACATTTTCACACAAAAAGCTTTTGAATCGCAGCATAATCTAAGCGTGAGTGGTGGTTCTGAAAAGAATAACTACAGAGTATCGTTAAATTACACGGGTCGAAAAGGCTCATGGGTTGGAGATAAATCGGAACGAATTGTTTTTGATGTTATGAATAACTTAAAGCTTAACGATAAGGTACGTGTAGATATTGGGGCTAATATTTCGATGAATGATAATAAGTCGATACCCTTCAATAAAAATGTATTACTTAACCAGGTTAGTTCTTACGAGCTGTTTAAAGATGAAAATGGAAACCCACTGCCTGTAAGAATCGGAAGTATGGGATCAGGAGGTACAGATAATGCTGGCCTATACGGAGGTAAAGATCCCGTTGAGACTCAACGTTTGATAGATATGGGACTTTTGGATGAGAATTATTATCCAGTAAATGAGATTAATAATTATTCAAATAAGACCAAAGGTTTTATTGCAAGAATTCAGGCAAGATTATATGCTGATTTGTTTAAAGGTGTTAAAGGAACATTTGGGTTTCAGTATGAGCGAGGTGCATCTAAAAACACATATTATGCTGCCGCGGACTCTTATAAGATGAGTTCGTTAATAAATAATGCAGCGCCTAATGATTATGCTGGTGATAATAATACATTAAATGTGCCATTGGGTGCTCGCAAAACATAGAGCAGAGGCGATAGCCATTCTTATACGATAAGGGGACAGCTTGACTTTGATAAAACATTAGGCGACCATAATTTTAGAGCTTTAACAGGTTCGGAAGTACGACATGTATTCAGTTCGTCTACTACGATTGACAAATTCGGATTTGATGAGAATACTTTACTTTTTCAAAATGTTAATGCCAAATCGATGGGTGAAACAATGTATGGTGTAAATCATCCTGTTGGCTATATTGCTGGTGGTATCCCAATGGCTGACAAATTTCGTGAAAAAACAGATCGTTACTTCTCAGTTTATGGAAACTTCAGCTACGATTACAAAAAGAAATATATTCTATCGGGTAGTATAAGAGTTGACCAATCTAATTTGTTTGGTACCGATCCAGAGTTTCGATACAAACCTTTTTGGTCTGTAGGTAGTAAATGGCGTATTCACGAGGAGTCATTTTTCGATTCTAAACTTATTGATGCACTATCTATGCGACTTTCGTATGGTATAAATGGAAATATTGCTAACGATTATGGACCTTTTAATATAGCTAAAAGTTTATATTCATACCGAGCAGGAAATGTAAATTCATTATATGTTTCATCACCAAGTATTCAAGATTTAAGATGGGAACGAACCTCAACAACGAATTTAGGTCTTGATATATCTATGCATAATAGAAAAATTAATCTGGGTTTAGATTATTATTTGAAAAATACCGATGATATTTTAGCTTCAGGTAAAGCTGACCCTTCTCAAGGTTTTGTTAAATTAATGAGAAATGATGCTAATATTAAGAATCAGGGTATTGAGATATCATTGAACACGACTAATTTACAAACCGAAAAATTTAATTGGCGTACCAGTTTAGCTTTTAGATACAATAAAAATGAAGTGAAACAGGTATATCTCTCTGAAGATAAAGCAGCGTGGATAGCCAATTCGTTACAGAATTTTGAAGGTAAGCCAGCAAATAGTTTTTATTTGTACGATTGGGTAGGATTGGACAATGAGGGACAGGTGACAGTTAATAATCGTAATGGTGAGGTGGTAACAGTTGCTTCTGGCAGCTATTCTCCTTCAGAAACGATGAAAAAAGACGATCTTGTTTATGCTGGAACCTCTGATCCTAAATTTACGGGTGCTTTAACGAATAACTTCTCATATGGTAATTTCGGTTTATCATTTATGTTTGTGTTTAGTGGCGGTCATGTTTTATTAAACGACACCTATAATGGTAATTATATTGGTGCTCGACCATCTAAAGTGCATGCTGATGCCGCAAAAGCGTGGAAAGTAGCTGGAGATGAGAATACAACCGATGTGCCAAAAGTAAACTCATATTTTTATGCTCCAAGTGTCTCAAAGTATAGTACTAAAAACATTATTGATGGTGATTATTTAAAATTAAGAGAATTAATATTTACATATAACCTACCTAAGCATATACTACAGAAGTTGTATTTACAGAATGCTATTTTGAGTTTTAGAGCTAATAATTTATTTTACGTAGCTAAAAATAATGAAGGTATTGATCCAGAAGCGCATGGTATTGGTGCCAGATATTTTCCTACTAAACCATCATATAGTTTTGGTGTAAATATTAACTTTTAATAAAAAAAAACACATGAAAAATATCTTATATATAATGTTGTTCGCGCTGTTAGTAGCAGGTTGCGACGACTTTCTTGATGTTGCCCCAAAAGGGAAAGTAATACCTTCCGAAGTTAAGGATTACGACCTTTTATTAAACGGAGGATCAATCACGATACATACAACTAGTGATGAAGATTTACTTTTTTTATCGGCTGATGATTACTATTCTGATGAAAATAAATTAGGTGATTTGAATGATCAGAGTAATCGATTTTTAAAAGCTTACCGTTGGGATAAAGAACTTTTTCCTGATATGGTAAAAGTTAAGATGTGGAATAAATCATACAATAGTATTTATACCTATAATTTAATTGTCGAGGAGGTTGAAACTGCAAATTTAACATCGGGTTATTATCTGGAAGATGTTAAACGAATTAAAGCCGAAGCTCAGGCTGTTAGAGCTTATGAATATTGGCTTTTAGTAAATTCGTTTGCTAAACAATACGATGCAATAACTGCAGTTACTGATGCTGGAGTTCCTATGGTAACTAAAGCCGATGCTTCTGGTGCAACAAATGGAAGAGCAAGTGTTAAAGAAATCTACGATTTTATTATTGCTGACCTTAACCAATCTTTAGAATCCTTACCTAATGTGCCTGAAAATAAAGTTCGCCCTACTAAGGCTACTGCTCATGCATTATTGGCTCGTGTATATCTACAAATGAACGATTACACAAAAGCACGTGAGAATGCCACTAAGGCATTGGATTTGAATAATACAATTGGTGATTATGTGACAACTAGTAGAGCTGCTTTTACCAAGAACCATGAATCAGAACAGTATATGTATCGCTATTATGGATATACTCGTGGTTTTACTAAAGGATATGCAACTGACGATTTAATTGCCTTATTCGACAAGGATAATGATAAACGATTAAAATGGATGCTTAGAGAGTATGGTTATTGGAAGAAAAATGAAGACGGAAGCTATTTTAAAGATGAAAATAATAAATTCGTATATGTAAGTACAGGTCAATACACTAATTATACGGCACGCAATATTAGTCATTGTGTTACCATTCCAGAAATGTACGTGATAAGAGCTGAGTGCAATGCGCGCTTAAGCGATGGTACGATACAAAATGTTGTTGATGATATGAATACCCTTCGTAGAATGCGTATTGCTTCATACACAGACCTTACAAGTGCTGATTTATCTACCAAGAAAGAGGCTTTAAAATTTGCTCTTGATGAGCGTCGTCGTGAGATGATGATGAGTGGAATGAGATGGTTCGATCTTAAACGCTTAAATAAGGAACCTGAGCATGCTGTAACTATTACACATCCATTAAAAGAAACAAACGAGGTATTTACATTAGCTCCTAATTCAAATAATTACGTTTTTCCTATACCTGTTGATGTTTTGAACTTCAATGCTGATATGGAACAAAATATAAGAGATTAAATTTTTTAATTGGATCCCCCTATACGGGGATCCTCTTTTTTTTCTAAAATTTTAAATATGAGATATTTATTAGCTGCATTATTTTTAATGTTTGTTTTATGTGGATTTAAAGCAACATCTAAATCAGATAAAAGTAAAGTTAAGATTCCTGCAATTGGAATTAAATACGAAGGCAAAGAGAAAAAAGGACTTGCACATGGAGAAGGCAAAGCATGGGGCGAGTCAGATTCATATAGCGGTAACTTTAAAAAGGGGTACCCGCATGGCGAAGGTGTTTATATCTGGGGAAATGGTAATCAGTACAAGGGCAATTTTTCAAAAGGTAAAATGTCGGGTAAAGGAGAACTTTGTATTAAGCGTGAAGTTGGTATCGATAGCATATTAGAAGGTTATTTTAAGGCCAATAAATATGTTGGGAAATATAAGGAAGCTTATCGGGTTACTTCTGAACAAGGGATTCGAAAAGTTGAGTTTCAAAAAAATTCGGGCAATATAAACCAAGTAGGTCTTATGATTTATTGTGATGGACAACAGGTTAATTCAAATATTTCGATAAGGGATCCTAAAAGTACAATGGTTGAGATTATTGGGGGTAAAAAAACGCTTACTAATGTGGTTTTTCCTCTTGAACAAGTTGATGTTTCGTTTAGTGTAGGGCAATTCTCATATAGTTTTACATTTGATATTTTCGAAAAAGGAAACTGGATTGTTGTTGTATCAGTGTAAAGTAATATTAAAAAAAAAAGATAATGAGAAACATAATCGTATTATTTGCTGTAGTTATTTCAAGTTTATCTTCTTGTAATAATACTCCAATTTTAAAAGGGGAGCTTTCAAATAAAGAAGTAGACAAAATCTATTTAAGTCAAATAGTTAGAGAGCATTATTCACGATATAGAGTTGTCGATTCGGCAATAGTTACTGATGGCAAGTTCGAATTCAATCTGGAAAATAGATCGAGTCAACTTTATTTTATTGGTAATAAGGAGTTTGGTGGGAAAGTTTTCGTAGAACCAACAAGTATGCAAATTGATGGAACAGTAACTGCAACAAAAGTGATAAAATGGAATGTATCAGGTTCATCTCTACACAAATTGTATGAAAATTTTATACAGCAAAAGCATATAATAGAATTTAAGAAACAAAGAGACTCTTCTAATCTATTATTTCGTGCTGCAAGAAGTAAGGGTGATAGAGAAGAAATGGCTCGAATCAAGAAGGAATCTGGCGTATTTTACTCTAGCAAGATATATAAAAGAGTAGATAGTCTAGTGAATTACAAGATTAAAGTGAATATGGATAATGCATTTGGTATATATCTGTATAAATCTAGAGTGTTTTCAAGACTTCAACTTAAGACAGTTGAGGATGTTAATAAGTGTAGAGAATACATCTCGGGTTTTTCTGGAGCTGCCATAAGTACAAGTTATATTGAGCATATAAATGAAAAATTGAATTTATTTGATAAGTGTGCCATAGGAGCCATTGCTCCTGAAATTACTGGAAAAGACACTTTAGGTAAAGTTACAAAACTAAGTGATTATAAAGGGAAATATGTGATTGTCGACTTTTGGAGTTCAGGTTGTAAATTTTGCCGTTTAGAGTCTCCTAATTTGCAAAAAGCTATTGATAAATATGGAGATAAAAACTTCACAATTTTAGGTGTTTCTTCCGATTTTAAAAAGGATAGATGGATGAAAGCCATTCATGAAGATGAGAGTTATTGGGATCAAATTAAAATGGAACGGGAGGATATGTCTGCAATTAATAAGTCTTATTGTATAAATGGAATACCCCATATTATTCTAGTTGATCCTCAAGGAAAAATAATAGCAAAAGATCTTAGAGGAAAGGATATTTATGAGATTCCTGGTAAATTTTTGGATTAAGGAACTTTCTTTACTGATAAACAGGTTGTGTGTAATTTGATGCCAGATATGTTGTTAGTAAGACAGCAATGCCTGGCATTTCTCTTGCGTAATAAGCAATTTTATCTGCTCTATTTCGGATTGTAGAGATTAAATCATTTTGGTGAGATTTTATGCCAATCCATATGTTATCTGAATTAAAAATCGAATAAATTTTATAAAATGTATAGAACAATAACAATATTTTGTCTTTTTCTTATGCTTCTGTCTTGTAAGACAGAAAGCAAGATCGTTCACTTAAAGGGCGAATTGAAAAGTTTTGGAACAGAAGTTTTTATGTCCAAAGGAACTCCTGACGAGCTTTTATTAAAAGAAGGCCTTGTAATAAAACTTGATGCTCAAAATAAGTTTGAAATTAGTTTTGAATTAGATGAACCAAGTTATTATAGATTGGGAAGAAATACCCTCTACTTATCTCCGGGTGATGAGCTAGAGCTTTTCTGCGATTTTAAAAAACCAATGGCTGCAAAATTCACAGGAAGTGGTGCGGATGCTTGTCTTTACCTCTGTGCAAAACCATTCCCAAAAGGAGGTTCATTTCTCGAAGCGGGAAAAATGATAAAAGATGACCCGAGTTTTGACGATGTTTTGAATCGATTGGATCAAAAAATAGAGGCTCGTTTGACTCAATTGAAGGAAACACCAAATTTAAGTAACCAATTCCGTAAACTAGAAAAGGGGAGAGTCATGTTTGGTGCTGCGAATACTTTATTCTCTTATACAGCTTATGCTTCTCGGATAAAGAAACTCACGAAAGAAGAGGCGAAAGTACTTAATGTAATAGCTGAGGCTCGCTTTAAGAATGCGATTGATAAATTTCTTGCGGAAGGCGGTGATGTTGATTATTTGAATTTGGATGTCTATCGTGATATTTGTAGGTCTTGCATAGAGCTATTAGGTGAAAAAAATGTTGATCAAGCCATAATTGATTACACAAAAACAAGAGACTTGCTTTCTCAATTATTGAGAAATGGCGCTACTTCAGAGCTTGTTGAACAGAAGGTTGTAACGCTTAATCAATTGCAGGGTGATAAATATAAAACGGTAATAAATGAAGCATTTAAAAAGTATAACGCTTTACTTTCTGGTCAACTTGCTCCTGAATTGGCATTTAGAAACAAGGATGGAGAAGAAGTGAGATTGTCTGATTTTAAAGGAAAAGTTGTTGTTCTTGATGTTTGGGCAACTTGGTGCGGACCTTGTGTTAAACAATCTCCATACTTTGAGAAGTTGGCAGAGAAATACAAGAATCAGAATATTGAATTTCTGGCCATAAGTATTGATTCTAATAAAAAGGCTTGGGAAAAGTATTTGGAGAAACACCCTAAATCGACTAAGCAATTGATCACAAACAGGACGGTATTTGCAGCTTATCTAATACATGGAATCCCGCGTTTTATGGTGTTTGACAGCAAAGGTTTAATTGTGGATGCTTTTGCGGCACGTCCATCTGATCCAAAACTTGAAAAGCTTATAAACTCTTGCTTGTAATTGTGCAAAAATAAAAATTTATAGCAATGCGTATATAAAAGCCATCCTTCGGGGTGGCTTTTTCTGTTTTGAATACAATAAGTTACTAATTGTCGTCAAATTACCGATTGACTGCCACTTATTTCGTTGTGAGATCCTTAAATTATCAATGAGAGGTTTCAAATACAAAATTGAAATATTCTTTTATCCGAATAAGTTCGACATTTAGGTGATGGGAGATACAATCCCCACAACTATAGAGTGTCATTTTTAAATTGGAGTCGCACTTTTGCTAATTGGAGACTTAGAAAATGTAATGGAGATATTACTTCACTCAATTGAATATGAAATTTAAGTAAGGGGAGGCCCCAAAAACGAAATTATTGGGTTCTTTTTTCAAATTGAGATAGAAAAATGAATCAAGGGATGGGTAATTCGTACGATTGGTGTCATTTATTTATTCAATTGAAATAGAAAAAGCCCGAAGTGAGGGGTAAACCTGCTTCGGGGTTAGTATTTATGGGCTGTCTCATTATCCCTTATAGTTCGACATGTATTTTTCTTTGCGATCATCATTTTTCCAAAATACATATTTACCATATTCTCGAACGGTACTAAGTCTGTCAGCTAGCAGTGTATAAGCTTTATCGCGCAAAATTTTGTTACTACTACTTTCGTCTTTTGAGCCATTGGAGGAGGCTAGTAATTCTGCCATACTGTGAGAAGTTGCTCTTGCAGTTTGTAATGTGGCAACATCGAAATTAATTTTAGCAAGTGGCTCAGGATTCTTTTCACCCAATACGGCTAGTTCTATTAAATCCTGAATCATATCTGCATGACTGCTACCTTCCTTTATTCTTGAAACTTTTGATTTTACGTCAGCCTCGTTGCGGTAGGCAAAACTAAAGTGATGAAGCATTTCATCTCTTAGCTTATAGGCAACTGGAGACTGTTCCAGCCATTCTTTCTGAGCTTCCTGGCGAGCACGATATTCACTCATCCACTGAGCTTGGCAGTACCTTAATGCTCCGGCTAAAGGAGTCAGTTCATCTAATAATGTACTATCAAGACCAGCATTAACAAGAACTTCCTTATCCTTGCTAGCTTCCTTGGCTAGAGTTTCTGCACTAGCCGTAATTTCATCGATAGGTTGGTTGGGTAATTTTACATCCGACAAAGGAAGTACTTCAATTTTTTCGTTCCATGTTTCAAAATCAGTTTGATAATTCATAGTCCTATAATATAAGTTGTATATTCGAGGTTCCCATCGGCCTCCTCTTCCAGTTACTCTCCAAAGTCTGCCGGTTGATGACCAGCCGATGGGTTATCCTCCATGTTCTGATCAGAATAAAAATAAATTGCCCAAGCAAAACATACCAAAGTTAAGTAAAATAAACACCATTTCTACTTACCTAAAGTGAAATTTTATGAAAAACTAAATGATTGAATTAGCGTGATAGTTAGACTTATGGGATATTGTTTGTGATTCTTGTTTTAAGTTTTATTTAGCTTTCTCAATATATAAATTCCTTGTCTCAGCTTGTCAGGAACCAGGCCATGAAACGACTATTTGATTGAAAGGATCAAATCCCCTATGTTCATGGCCTATCAAAAATATGGCTAATAATTATATCTTCTGTTTGCTTTTATAATTGATATAGACATGGAAGTTTAATTCATTTTATGGCAGATTTTTCTTTTTGATAGAATTTAGCGAATTATTTCTGAGATAGGGCCTCAATTGTTAACCCCTTGTTAAAAGAACTGATGTGACGATAAATAATGGTTAAAATGGCTTCAGTTTTCACTCCTTTTTTCCAATTTTACATCAGTTAAAGGCTTAAACATGGGATAGATGAACAAAATTTCAGAAAAACTTTCACTTTTTTTTCAGACAATGAGTTGTCCTGTTTTTATCTAATCTAGATTATATCTGAAAGTATAAGTTTAAGTAAATTAAGCCTTTTATATAAATGAAAATTAACAAAACAATTGAGGTGATTGTTTAATTTGATGAACGCTATATTGTTGGTTTTAACTTTTTTTGACAAAAAAAAATGAGAACTGATTCACCCTTTTTGATAGAATAAGGGTCTTATGAGTGTAAGAAAACCAAAATCAAACCCAACAATCATTCTTGAATTAGGATGTAAAAATAAAAATCAGTGATAATTATATTATCACACACAACAACTAACAAAAATTAAGACCGATGAAATTGAATTTTAAGTTTGCTCTAGTTTTTATATTGAGTAGCATGTTTACTTTAAGTGCATTTAGTCAGATTGTTCAGCCTGCCAAATGGAAGGTTGAATTTTCTAAGAAGGATGTGAAAGTAGGGGAAACTCTTGAAGTATTAATAAAAGGAGATCTTGAGGAGACATGGCATGTGTATTCCAATGATTTTGATCCCGATTTAGGTCCTATTGTAGCGACTTTTAATTTTGAGAAAAATGACTCTTACGAGTTGGTAGGTAAAGTGATTCCAATTAATGCGCATAAGCACTACGATGAGGTTTGGGAAGGAGATGTAAGCTATTTTGAGAAGAAAGCTGAATTTCGCCAAAAAATTAAAGCGCTTAAAGCAAATTTAAAAGTATCAGGTTCATTCGAATATCAGGCCTGTACAGATGTCTCAGGGCAATGCGTAAATGGTGAAGAAGATTTTAATATATCAATAAACGCAAACGGAGCTTCCCTTGCTAAAGCGGAAACAGATGCAAAAACAGAAGCTAAGAAACCAGTTCCCGCAGAAAGCAAAAAAGACTCGAAAATAGGTCTTTGGGCTATTTTTATTTTTGCTTTTATTGGCGGTTTAGCTGCAATTTTCACGCCTTGTGTATTTCCAATGATTCCGATGACCGTGAGTTACTTTATGCACTCTGGTGGGGGAAATAAGGCTAAGGGAAGAATGAATGCTTTCTTTTATGGCTTCTCTATAATTGCAATTTATACTTTTATTGGAACGATTCTAGCCGTTGTAATGGGGCCAGACTTTGCTAACTTTCTAAGTACGCATTGGGTTCCAAACGTGCTTTTCTTTGTGATCTTTGTGATCTTTGCATTTTCATTCTTTGGAATGTTCGAAATTACGATGCCAAGCTGGATGGTTAATAAGTCTGTAGCAAATGAAGATAAAGGTGGTTTTATGGGTTCATTCTTTATGGCCTTTACCTTAGTGTTAGTCTCATTCTCATGTACAGGACCAATTGTAGGAGCTATTCTTGTTGAAGCGGCAGGTGGTGAAGTTTTGGAACCGATTATTGGTATGTTCGGATTCTCATTAGCATTTGCACTTCCGTTTACATTATTTGCAATTTTCCCAGGTTGGTTAAGCAATATGCCTAAGTCAGGTGGTTGGTTGAATTCAGTTAAGGTCGTGTTAGGTTTCTTAGAATTAGCTTTAGGTTTAAAATTCTTAAGTATTGCAGATCAGACTTACCATTGGGGAATCTTAGATAGAGAGATTTACTTGGCTATTTGGATCGTAATATTCACATTGTTGGGATTCTATTTATTAGGGAAACTAATGTTCTCGCACGATAGTCCGGTTAAGCATGTAAGTGTACCTCGTTTAATGTTGTCCATTGTTTCTTTCTCTTTCGTAGTGTACATGATTCCTGGTTTATTCGGAGCGCCACTTAAAGCTTTATCAGGATATATTCCTCCAAAAGCCAGTTTAGATTTCGATATTCAATCTTTAGTGAGAGAGAATGCTGGTTCAGGTGCAGCTCAACAAACTAAGATTAAAGCAAAATATAGCGATTTTCTTCACTTGCCTCATGGTCTACAAGGTTACTTCGATATGGATGAAGCCAAAGCAGCAGCTAAGGCACAGAATAAACCATTATTTATCGACTTTACCGGTCACGGGTGTGTAAACTGCCGTGAGATGGAATCTAACGTATGGTCTCACCCTGAGGTGTTGAGAAGATTAAAAGAAGATTATGTCATTGTTGCCATGTATGTTGATGATAAGAAGAAATTACCAAAAGAGGAATGGATTGTTTCTAACTACGATGGTAAGACGAAAAAGACCTTAGGTAAGATAAATGCAAACTATCAAATCGAGCATTACAATGTTAATGCACAACCTTATTATGTGCTTTTAGATAATGAAGGTAAAGCTTTACATACACCAAAAGCTTATGATCTAAACGTAGATAACTTTATCAAGTTTCTTGATGAAGGAGTAAAGAATTTTAAGAACGGGACTAGTGTTGCACTCTAGTTTTTAAATGTAAATAGGCAATGTATCTGTAGCGTATTTGTTCTTAGATATTTGCAAATAGTTTTTTAAATTATTTTTTTAGTTAGTCGGTAGAGGGGCAGGATCTGTATAGATTTGTTTGGTGTTTAAAACACAAGCTTTTTTAAAATCATCTTTGGTCGGAATGGATTTTAGAAAAATTGAAAACGAATTCTTGGATGCTGCCCTTTCTTTAAAAAAAATGTAAAACTAGAAGTATTTCATAGACAATGGAAACCAGTTAAACATACGATATGTTTTTCTCTTAAATCAAATTCAGTTGAATCGCTAAGCTTATTGTTTACACCACTTTAAAATAAGTTGTAGCGAATAAACAGGCTGAATTAAATATTTTAAATATGACTTCTAAATTTAAATTTTCTCTCCTACTGTGCTTTAGCATTTTAGGCCTGAGCTCTTTTGCTCAGTTTACTACAGAAATTCCTCTTAATAAGGATGTGAAAACAGGTAAGCTGAAGAATGGCATGACTTATTATATCATGCATAACGAGGAACCTAAAGATAGAGCAAGTTTCTTCTTTGTTCAGAATGTGGGTGCCATCCTTGAGGAAGATGCTCAGAATGGTTTGGCTCATTTTCTAGAGCATATGGCTTTTAATGGACTAAAGAACTTTCCTGGTAAAAACATGATAGATTACCTTGAGAAGAATGGTATTCTATTCGGTCGTGATATTAATGCTTATACGGCTCAGGATGAAACGGTTTATAATGCCAGTAATATTCCTGTAAGCAATGAAGGTTTAATCGACTCAACCTTACTTGTATTGCACGATTGGTCGGGAGGTTTATTGCTAGAAGGAGAGGAGATTGAATCTGAGAGAGGAGTCATTCATGAAGAGTGGCGTACACGAAGAAATGTTCGTAAGCGTCTGAATGATCAAGTTTCAGACGTAATGTACAACAAGTCGATGTATGCCAAACGTGATGTTATCGGTTCACTAGATGTTATCGATAATTTTGAACATGCTGCACTACGCGATTATTACGAGAAATGGTATCGTCCAGATTTACAGGCTGTAGTCATAGTAGGAGATATTGATGTTGAGAAGATGGAAACGAAAGTAAAGGCTTTGTTTTCAAAAATTCCAATGCCAAAAAATGCCGCTGAGCGTACGTATTGCAAGGTAGAAGATTCTAAAGAAATAGGCTATGTTGTTGCTAAAGATAAAGAAGCTAAGAGCTTAAATATGATGTGGCTATTTCGTCGTGATTTAGTTGCAGTTAAAACCGAAGCAACAGAAAGAAATGCGATGATTAAGGGAATGTTCCAACAGATGCTTGCATCTCGTATTTCTGAAAAAACGAAGAAACTGGAATGTTCTGCTATGGGTATGGCTTTTGGTGGATATAATATGGCCAGAACTAAAGGAGCAGATTATATCTATGTTGCACCTAAAACAGGAAAAGAGCTTGAAGCTTTTGCAGAAGTTCTTACAGAATTAGAACGTGTTAAACGTCATGGTTTTACTCAATCGGAATTGGATCGAGTGAAAATTCAAACCCAAAGATCATATGAGTCTTATTATGCCAACCGTGCTAAAATAGATAACGATTCATGGGCAAAACAATTGGGTGATTTATATCTGAAAGCAAAATCATTCCCTTCAATTGAGTGGGAGATGGCTTTTGCTGCTAAAACAATTCCTTCAATTAGTCTCGAAGACGTGAATGGTATGGTGAATTATTATTCAAATGAGAATAATTCAGCATTAATCTTAAAAGGCCCTGAAAATACGACACAATATTACCCGACTAAAGAAGAGTTGTTGGCTATTGCCGCCAAAGTAAAATCTTCTGATGTTGAAGCCTATAAAGATGAGGCTGGTGATCAGCCTCTTGTAAGTGAAAAGTTAGCACCTGCAAAGATTACAGAATCATTTGAGATAGAAGGTGTTGATGCTAAGGGATATATACTTGCAAATGGGGCAAGAGTTGTTGTTCTTCCAACGGACTACAGCAAGGATAATATTTCAATGTCATCATTCAGTTTTGGAGGTACCTCATTACTTTCTGAGAAGGATTTAGCTTCAGCAGATATGGCTACTAGTATTGTTCAGATGTCAGGTGTTGGAGCGTTTGATGCCACTCAGTTAAAGAAAAAATTAACAGGTAAAATAGCAGGTGTGAGCGCGAATCTTGGTGAGTTAACCGAAGGTTTTTCAGGGTCAGCTTCACCAAAAGATTTTGAAACATTGATGCAACTGCTTTATTTAAACTTTGAATCACCACGTTTCGAAGAAGCGCCCTTTAATGCTCAGATGGCTCGTATAAATAACTATCTGGCAAATATTGGTGTCGACAATAAGAAAGCATTACAAGACACCATTACTTTGGTAAGTACGAACTATTCTTCTCGTACTTTATTATTCGGACAAGAGTTTGTCGATCAGATTAATTTCAATCGAGCCTGTGAAATCTATAAAGAACGTTTTTCCGATGCGAGTGATTTTACTTTCATCTTTGTAGGTAATATCAACGAAGAGGTACACTTGCCAATGATCCAAAAGTATGTTGGTAACATCAGTTCTTCGAACAGAAAGGAAATGTATGTTGATCACAAAGTCGGTCCTGCCAAAGGTAAGACAAGTAAAATCTTTGATCGTAAAATGGCCGTGCCTAAAACAACGGTATCATATACTGTAGTGGGCGATTTTGATTACAGCCTGGAAAATAGATTAAAAGTTAATGTTGTATCTCAACTTCTTTCGAAGCGTTATATGACAACTATTCGTGAAGAAGAAGGTGGTTCGTATGGCGTTGGCGTTCGTCCTTCTACATCTAAATTGCCTACCCAAGAGTTTTCAATAGGTATTAGTTTCGATTGTGATCCTGCTAAGCGTGTTCGTTTAATGGAAATTGTTGTTGACGAAATTGCTAAGATTCAAAAAGAGACCTGTGATCTAGATAATTTGAATGAGATTAAAAATAACTTTATTAAGTCGCGCCAAGAATCTGAATTGCAGAATAATTTTTGGCTAGCTGGTCTACAAAAGAACCAAATGCTAGGTTCTAAGTTCACCTCTAAAGAAGATTATAATAAAATGGTTGAAGGAATCGATGCTGCTTCTATTAAGAAGTTTGCTAAAAAGCTTTTCAAGAATACGAATATAGTAGAGGTTATTATGAACCCTACAGAATAATTTTGATTGTTAGTTTGTGTTAAATGTAGGATCGATCCGTTCTCAATGAACAGGTCGATCCACTTTTTTATAGAATTGGATAAATTAAGCCGAATAGATTTTTCTTATTCTTTTAAAATATTGAGAATTGGCTGAACATTTAAATGCCTATCTCTTGTTTGTGATTACTGGGATAGAAATTGTATGATGACTATCGCTTTTAATTGATATTACAATAATGAAGGAAGTATACTTACAAAAGTTGAAAAAAGAGTTCGTGCCAGCTGCTGGCTGTACTGAACCCGCATCAATCGCTTTAGCGGCTGCTAAAGCAAGTGAAACATTGAATGCAGTACCTGAAAGAGTAGAAATTAAGGTAAGTGGGAATGTTTTTAAAAATGTAATGGGAGTAGGAATACCGGGTTCCACCCTTGTTGGTATGCCAATTTCTGCCGCTTTGGGAGCTTTAGGAGGTCAGTCAAAAAATGGATTGGAGATTTTCACCGATATAAGCGAAGCTATAGCTGAAGAAGCTAAGAAATTTGTTAGCGACCGTAAGGTTCAAATTCATATGTTGCATGATGTACCTAAGCTTCATGTTGAGTGTATCTGTTATAATGGTGACGATACGAGTCGTGTTATTATTCAAGATAGACACGAAAATATTGTTTCTGTAGAACGAAATGGGGAGCTTATTTTCACTAAAGAATCTAAAGTTGGACAAGAGGATGAAGATGCTTCGGAGACATTAAGTATCCAGTCTATTTATGATTTTATCACCAGTGTAGAAATTTCAGAGCTAGAATTTCTTCGCAAAGGTATTGATTTGAATAAGAAAATTGCAGAAGAGGGACTTAGCGGTACCTATGGTTTGCAAGTAGGTAAATCGATGCTTCTCAATATGAAAAAAGGGATTCTTTCCGAAGATATCATGAATAAGTCGGTTATGATGGCAGCTGCTGGTTCTGATGCTCGTATGGCTGGTTGTGCTTTGCCTGTTATGTCTAATTGCGGAAGTGGTAATCAGGGAATGAGTTTAACCTTACCTACTATGGTTGCTGCTGAGAAATTAAAAGTGAATGATGAAACCATGTTGAGAGCTTTAGCATTGGGACTTTTGGTTTCAATCCATATGAAATCTTTTGTTGGTCAGTTGTCTGCTTTGTGTGGCGTTTTACTATCTGGTGCAGGTGCAGCTTGTGGTATTACATATATGATGGGTGGAAACATGCAACATTTAAGTTCAACATTAAAAAATATGACAGGTAGTGTAACAGGAATGATTTGTGATGGAGCAAATTCTTCTTGTGCTCAAAAAATATCTGCCAGTGTAGCTTCTGGTATTCAGGCTTCTTTGTTGGCTATGAGTAGTCAGTGTTTAAAAAGTAATGACGGTATTATTGATGAAGATGTTGAAGAAACAATTCGTAACATTGGTTTACTTGCTACCGAAGGCATGCAGATAACAGATGATGTTATTCTTAAAACGATGCTTGGTAAGATGAACAGAGCTTGCTAAAAAAAATGAAATTAATTGAAGATTATAATGGGCCACAGCAATTATCTGTTGGTCCATTTTTTGTAGCTCAGTTTTTAAGAAAATAGTTTCTTCCTGTAATACAATTTCATTAATTTCTTAGGCTTGGTATCTGGCTTAAATTCTTTTTTTCCTATATCCTAATTTGTATCTAGAAGCTATAAAAGCCTATTATGACCTAACTTTTGTCCATTCAAAAGTTTTAAATTATTTGTATCTTTATAAGACCTTTGCCTAAAATAAGCACTATTCCATTAAAGATACAGATATGAAAAAATGGAAAATTGATGCACTAATTCTGCTCCTTGCAATACTCACGGTAATCCCCTTATCATGCAATCAATCAGAATTAGATACAAAACTAATCGTGTCAAAATATGGAGAAGGAGTTGTCAAGATTTTATTGATAGATCCAGAATTGGAAAAGAATAAATCCAGTTCAGGATATCTGGGCAGAGGGTCGGGATTTTTTGTGACCAAAGATGGTTACATCTTCACCAATCGCCATGTTGTAGAAATGTGTGTTTATGGATACATTAATTACGATTTTAAGAGTGCTTACGGAAAGAAAAAACGAAAGATCAGTACTTATTCTAAGGACATAATAAATTCTAAAAGCTTCTTAAAGGCTTATAGGACTGGCTATACAAGACCTGTTATCCAGGTTTATCACGGGAAAAATGAAAATGAATATAAACTGTATATTGCTGAAGTAGTAGCTATAGGTGTAGGAGCGTATGATGGTGCTATTTTAAAGATTGTAAGTGATATAGAGGGTAATCCTGTAAAAACAAAATTCACTTCACTTCCAATAGGAAATTCAGACAAGTTGAACCAAGGAGAGCAACTCTGCGTTTTTGGATACCCGCAACAATACAAAGGCAATAAAGATATCATGCTTTTGGACATGAGTACTCTCAGTACTGGGATAATGAGTGGTTTAGATTATGTCTTTAACAAGGATTACGGCTATATTAAAACGGATGCCGAAATACATGGTGGCAATAGTGGAGGACCTGTTTTTAATGAAAATAATAAGGTCACTGGTATTGCTACAGCTAAAGGAACAGAAACCAGCATTGGTCTTGTAGGTGGCATTAATGGGATGTACTTTGTTTCGGCTAATAATCTCAAACTTCAAAAAAAATTAACAGCTCTGGGTTTAAAGCGTCCTGAAAGATCTTTTTCCATTAACACCACCTCAGGGGATAAATTACCCATAAAAACGGCGTATGAAATTAATAAAATTGTTAATCCAAGCAAGGGGTACATTTCAAAATCAAAGACTAGTAATTTAACAAATTACAAAAAGGCTAAGATTTGGTTTTCAAACATCTCACCTAAAAAAAATAATAATTTACTTCCAGATAAATCTAAAAGGCATACTTCTTTTAGATTTTCCCGAGAAAAAGGTGGCATGATTTGGGTATTTGTTGATAATTACCCGTCTCCTTTAAATACAAGTCAGGTCAAAGTATACATTGAGAAATTAGTAAAAGGCAAATATGTGAAAGTTAAGAATTTGGTCTATAACACGGCTTCTATGAAATCCGATCATACTTATTTTTCATTTACTTTCTATGAACCGACAACATTTAGATTTACTGCTTATTCTAAAGAAAATAAATATATAAGCTCAAGCACGTTTTTTACTGTTTATAAATAATGCCAAAATGTATTTATATCTATAAAAGAGATGCATTTGATATTTATAAAATAATCTTCCAATGCATTCAACTTAGAGCATGATATCTTATGGGGGATAAATTTGTCTTCTTTGCGAATTTATGGGCAGTTTCTTTTATTATTAGGAGATTTTTTCAGGAGTTTTTTTATAATACTGCGTTTCGTCGAATGTGTTGGCAGTGCTATGTTATGAGGGTTTTTGTTGGGTGTGTATTAATGTTTTTTTCTTGTAAAAGTAAGGTTGTGAGGGGCATGTGTGTCTGTTGTGACTTGCCTGTAAGTTGCTTTAATGTTTTTTTTGTTATATATTGAGGTGATTTAATTTAACAAAAAAAATTATACATGAGAACTTTTACCCTAGTAATGCTTCTTATTGTTTCAGTTTTGTTTAAAATGAATGTGCATGCTCAAAGAACATGTGCAGCCCATGATCACATGCTGCAACAAATGGAGAAAAGCCCAAAAATGCGTAAAAATGTGGAGAAACTCCAACGTTTTACTAAGAATTATGTGGAGAATAAATCGATGCTTAAATCTGGTCAGGTTAGAATTATCCCTGTTTATGTGCATGTGATTTATAGTAATAGTAAAGAAAACATAAGTGATGCCCAGATTCAATCTCAAATTGAAATTATGAATCTCGATTATGGAGGAGTCAATCCCGATATTTCAGGCGTTCCCTCTGAGTTTCTTCCGGTAACCTCAACTGGTACTGGAATTTCTTTTGTGTTGGTGGGTGTTACTCGAAAGAATTCAACTCGTACAGAATGGGGAACTAATGATGATATGAAGAAATCATCTGTAGGCGGGGTTAATCCTATTACGCCTGAAACTCATATGAACATGTGGATTTGTAATATTGGAGGTGGAATTTTAGGCTATGCTCAATTCCCTGGTGGATCTTTAGCTACAGATGGAGTTGTTTTTTCTCCACAATTTTGTGGTAGCTCCGATTATGATGATGGATCTTTTTATCTCACAGCTCCATTCGATAAAGGACGAACTGCAGTTCATGAGATAGGGCATTATTTGAATTTACGTCATATTTGGGGTGATGGTGATTGTAGTGCAACAGATCACGTACATGATACACCATCTGCAGAAAAACCAAATTATAGCTGTCCTTCACACCCACACAGCTCTTGTGGCTCTAATGATATGTTTATGAATTATATGGATTATGTTGATGATGACTGTATGTATATGTTTTCACAAGGACAGAGCGATCGCATGTGGGCTTGTTTGAATTCAACCCGAGCTAGTCTAGGATTTTCTGATGGTAATATTGCCCCAATTGCAAAAGCTAACGGTCCTTATACTGGAGATCCTAATGTTGCAATTAGCTTTAATAGCTCAGGTTCTAATGATCTGGATGGTTCAATTGTGACTTATACTTGGGACTTTGGTGATGGCAATACGAGTATTCAGGTTAATCCTTCTCATACTTATCAAATTGAAGGTATTTATAATCTTAGCTTGACAGTTACTGATGATTTAGGCAAATCTGGTATTGTTTATACGACTGTTAATATTGGAAATGTATGTTCAGGAGCTCAAGCTTGTGATGAAAATATTACATTAACTCTGATGACAGATAACTATGGTTCAGAGACAAGCTGGGTATTGATGAATAGCGCTGGTTCTATTGTTGAGTCTGGTTCTGATTATGAAAGTAATACGACTTATACCTTTAATTGGGCTTTGGGGCAAGATGCTTATACATTTATTATAAATGACGAGTTTGGTGATGGTATTTGCTGTGATTGGGGGAATGGTTCATATACGTTAAAAGACGGTTGTGATAATGTGTTGAAATCTGGTGGAGAGTTTTCTAGTTCTGAGTCTATTGATTTTTGTATAACAGGTAATTTTGCTCCAACTGTTGCCAGTAATGGGCCGTATTTTGCTGATGAGGAAGTTGTAATTGATTTTAGTAGTGCAGGTTCTGAAGATTCTGATGGTTTTATTCAAAGTTATGATTGGAACTTTGGTGATGGTAATACCAGTACAGAGGCCAACCCAACTCATGCTTATACTCATGCTGGGAATTATATAGCTACATTAGCGGTAACTGATGACGGTGGGTTAACTGCGACTGACGTGGCAAATGTTACTATTACTGAGCTTTCAACTTTTGAAGAAAATTACTTCGAATCTGGTTGGAACGGATGGTCTGATGGTGGTTCAGATTGTGTTCGTTATAGAGGACCTCGTTCCTACGAAGGAGACTATTCCATTCGACTGAGAGATAATTCTGGAAGTTATTCGGCAGTAACATCGTCAGCTTATAATCTAAATGCTTATAAGCAAACGACTGTTGACTTTTATTTTTATTCACATTCAATGGAGGAGGGTGAAGATTTCTGGTTACGTTATTTCGATGGCAGTTCGTGGACTACGGTTGAAAGCTGGGTAAGTGGTACAGACTTTAATAATGAAGGTTTCTATCATGCTACAGTAAGTATTTCTAGTTTAGATTACACTTTCCCACCTGAAGCTAAGTTTCGCTTCCAGTGCGATGCTTCAGGAAATACAGACTATATTTATATTGATCAGCTAACTATTACGGCATCACTTTCTGCTCAGACTTCAGACAGTAATATTGAGTTAGTATCTAATCAAAGACGGGTTGTTGATATAGAGGAGGATATGGATCTTGTTTTGTATCCTAATCCTGTTGAAGATATCTTGTATGTGAAGCTAAACATTGAGGAAGAGGCAGTTGTGAATATCTTTAATGTTAGTGGGCAATTGGTGAAAGCAATGCAAATTCATACAGATGAAACGCCAATAAATGTTTCAGAACTTGCACCAGGAGTTTATTTACTTAAGGTGACTTTCGAAGATGAGGTATTTGTGAAGCGATTTGTTAAGAAATAAATCAAATCATCAATAATATAATGGACTGTCGGGAAATTTATTTTCCGACAGTTTTTGATTTATGTGGCTATGTTGATCTGTATATAGTTCTTACTGCCTTTTGAGATCGGCTTTAGCAATAAAGGAAGCGGATCTTTTTGATTCCTGCTTACTAAGGAAGCTAGCGATGAAATAGACTAAGGCAGATCCAAGCATGCCAATTAAAACATGTTTTGCTGTGCCAATTTCCCATGGCAATGGGAGTTTAGCTCCTAAGGCAACCGCTAAATTATAGAGCGAAAAGATGGTTCCAAAAACCATAGATGACATCGCGCCAATAGTCGTGCCTCTTTTCCAAATAAAGCCTAGCATTAAAGGAACAAAAGCACCTGTTGAAAGCAGGTCGGCAGCCAACCAGGAAACCTTTAAGATGGATCGTATCTCAAGTCCAATGACCAAGGCGATAAGCGTCACGATAATGGTTCCTAGTTTCCCTATAATTAGAAGTTGTTTTTGTTTGGCTTCAGGCTTAAATTTGTTTTTATAAATATCCACACAAAGCACCATAGCTCCTGTGTTGATCAAAGAATCCATAGTCGACATGATGGCTGAACAAATCCCCACAAAGATTAATGCACCAAGAAATGGAGGCATATAATCGTTAATGATACCAGAAATAACACCGCCTTGAGGCATCTCTTCAAATAAGCCTAAGGCCAACATACCTGTGAAAGTCACCATTAGGTATAGAGGAATATAAACTAGAAAACTTAAACCGATCATCTTACGAGCATCTTGAGGAGATCGAGCAGCTGATATACGCTGCCAAACATTGGCTTGAATCATCCATGCACTACCAAAGGTGATGATATAAACCATATTGCTGGATATCTGATGCGTAAATGAAAAGTAGTGAGTCAGCTGTTTGGTATCAGCAATACTTTTAATCGTAGGTATGCCACCAGAGTAGTAGTAGGCATAAGCAAAAACCAATAATGAAGCCGATAAGAGGAAGACAAATTGAATAATATCAGTACGAACAACCGCCTTAAATCCTCCAAAAAAGGAATAGAGTAAGACGATACCTGTCCCAATAATGGCTGACATTTTATAATCTAAGTGTAGAAACTTTTCGAAGAATATACCAATTCCCACAATTTGCGAGGCAGCTGTAATCGTCATGAATAAGAAAATCAGAACTGAAAGCATTAAAGCAGGTGCTTTTCCATAGCGCTCTTCCAATAATTGGGGTTGCGTAATGCTACCCACTTTTCGGATAGCCCTCGCAAATACAAAGAGTAAACCTGTAGAGAACAAAACGGGCATACCATAAATCCAAAAGGCAGAAAGTCCATTTTGATAGGAGTGATCAGCCGTTTCGATAGCAGAACCTGCTCCCCACCACGAAGCTATAAAGGTGATGGCTAATGCTAAGAAAGAGAGCGATCTGTTGGCTAGGAAATAACCTTCAACAGAATCACTTTTCTTAGAGAATATGGATGAACCGACTATGAGTACAACATATATTGCCAATAGAGTGATAGAAAAAATTTGAAGAGAAGCCATACGATTGTTTATTCAGATGATCGGTTTTGATGCCACATAGATACTGATTTTATTTCTGATTGAGTAAAAAAGTGAATGAGTAAAAGCGTAAATGAGCGGGTTTGTAAGTTAATATTGACTCAACTGGCGTGTCGGTCATCTCTCTTTTCTCACCTCTCATATCTCAATTCCTGTTTTATAACAAATCTAAAAAAGAACAAAACGTCTTTAATTAGTTTTGGGGAGAATAAAAAACCCTTACATTTGACCCAGTTTTGGTGAAAGCTTAATCATCGATTGAGCTTTAAAAGGGAATTCGGTTAAAGTCCGAGACAGCCCCCGCTACTGTATGTTTTTAATGGTTTCTACCACATCCACTGTTCGAAATTCGCGAATGGGAAGGAAAGAAACCGATCATTAGATCTACGAAACGAGTCAGGAAACCTGCCAAAACGATAATCAAACTTAAAACTCTTGGGGAAGGGAGTTGTTTGTAGATAGATTCATCTTCAATAAACACCAATATACCCCACATAAGTTTTAAGCTGATTGCCGATTTATCGATTTTTTAAAATCGAAATAATAACGTAATTAAATACGCAATGAGCTGGTATCCTGTTAGCCTGAATTTAAAAGGCCGAAATTGTTTAATCGTTGGTGGTGGAAAAGTGGCTGAGCGTAAGCTAAGGTCTCTACTTAAAGCAGAAGCTAATGTGACCTTAATTGCTCCGGAAATCAATACAGGTTTGAAAGAAATGCTTAAGGCTGG
>Ga0209272_10000337_pt1 | contig 42952 bp, 31 predicted proteins | sample tdDd002_FD_187125 | JGI IMG/M metagenome (GOLD analysis project Ga0209272, IMG submission 187125) | Marine sediment microbial communities from the Atlantic coast under amendment with organic carbon and nitrate - tdDd00.2 (SPAdes)... | ecosystem: Environmental > Aquatic > Marine > Coastal >...
ATCTTTGCTTAATCGAGTCCATTGTAAACGACTTATCCGCTTTGAACTCAATAATTTTGTAACGCTTAACAGTTTTATCCGATAAGCCAAGAGGGTTAGGAATATAACCATCTTGATGGTTAATCCATTTTCCGTCTGTCAGTTTCGCTTCATTACTCCCCTGATCTTGAGCTATGGAATTCAAAGCGAAACCCATCACTAAAATCATTGAGAATAACATTGTATAAAGTTTTCTCATTATGTAAGTCTTTGACTTTATGTATCAATAATGTTATGCTATTTCTACAAGAACATCGTCCTGAAGTACGCTATCGCCAACTGCAACCTTAATGGCTTTAACAGTACCACCTTTTTCAGCCATAACATTATTCTCCATCTTCATTGCTTCCATCACCAATAGAGTATCTCCTGGATTAATGGTATCACCAACAGCAACGTTGATTTTAATAATGCTACCTGGAAGTGGAGCTTTAACAACAGCTGATCCGGCAGCACCTTTTTGGATTTTACCTTCACCTGGCTTGTTAACTACAGGTTTACGAACTAATCTTGGAGTCTTAGATGCTTTCTCTTCAACATGTACATCAACATCATAGCTTGTTCCGTTCACTTCAATTTTGGCATTCGATCCTTGAAAATCCTTGATTTCCACATCGTATTCCTGCCCTCTTATCGTAAATTTGAACTTCTTCATTTTTTTTATCTTGGTTGATTATTTACTCCATAAATCTTAGAACTCCATGGAGAATAATTCTTAGTAACTTTTTTAATTGTGATGATATTGCTTTCTTCATCGTGAAGTTGATTAAAGTGCATATGCAAAGCCATTGCAATAGCAGCATTAACATTACCTTCGATGTTCAAATCATCAACATCTGCGCAAGGTTTACCTTCTTTCACAAGCTTCTTTCTCAAATTAAGCTGCAATAGTTTAGGTAAGTTGATGAACACAAATACCAGACATACTAACGCAAGAAATACGATAGAGTACCCTACAATTGCTATTGTCCATCCGCCCTGACTTCCTATAGATAAAATATTCATTAACATAGAACGATTTTTTACAATGGAATATTAGAATGTTTCTTAGGAGGATTCACCAATTTCTTAGTCTGTAATGACTGGAATGCGCGAATCACACGGAAACGAGTATTTCTTGGCTCAATTACATCATCAATGTAACCGTAAGAAGCTGCATTGTATGGATTAGCAAAAGCTTCGTTGTACTCAACTTCTTTTTCTTCAATGAACTTCATTTTATCATCATCATTGAGTTCAGCAAGCTTTCTTCCATGTAGGACTTCAATAGCACCCTTAGCTCCCATTACTGCAATTTCAGCTGATGGCCAAGCATAGTTCAAGTCTCCACGAAGTTGCTTAGAAGACATTACGTCATGAGCACCACCGTATGATTTTCTTAATGTAATAGTTACTTTTGGTACCGTTGCCTCACCATAAGCGAACATTAGTTTCGCACCGTGAGTAATGATACCACCAAACTCTTGACTTGAACCAGGTAAGAAACCAGGAACATCAACCAATGTCAGAATTGGAATATTGAAACAGTCACAGAAACGTATAAATCTTGCTGCTTTTCTTGATGATTCGATATCAAGTACACCAGCAAGGAAATTAGGCTGATTTGCAACCACACCAACTGACATACCGCCCATACGTGTAAATCCTACAATAATATTCTTAGCATAGTGACGGTGGACTTCAAGGAATTCAGCATCATCAGCAATAGAATAAATAACATCCTTCATATCGTAAGGCATGTTAGGATTTTCAGGAATAATCTCATTCAAAATGTCATCCATTCTATCGATTGGATCATTACATTCTAAAATTGGAGCCTCCTCCAGGTTATTTGATGGCATGTAAGATAACAACTTACGGATAATCATGATACCTTCTTCCTCATCCTCTAGCATAAAGTGAGAAACACCTGATTTAGAAGCGTGCATTTTGGCACCACCAAGATCTTCGACAGTGATATCTTCACCTGTAACTGTTTTCACAACCTTAGGTCCGGTAACAAACATGTAAGATTTCTCTTCAGTCATCATGATAAAGTCAGTCAAAGCAGGAGAATAAACGGCACCACCAGCACAAGGTCCGAAAATTGCAGAAATCTGAGGAATAACACCTGAAGCAAGAATATTTCTTTCAAAAATTTCAGCATATCCTGCTAATGCAGTAACACCTTCCTGAATACGAGCTCCACCTGAATCGTTTAATCCGACAACAGGAGCACCCATTTTCATTGCCATATCCATGATTTTGCAAATCTTCTGTGCAAAAGTCTCAGATAATGAACCTCCAAATACTGTAAAATCCTGAGAGAATACGAAAATTAATTTTCCGTCGATTGTACCTTGACCGGTTACAACACCATCTCCTAAAAATTTGGTTTTCTCCATACCAAAATTGGTACAACGGTGAGAAACAAACATGTCAAATTCCTCGAAACTTCCTTCATCAAGAAGCATATCGATTCTTTCGCGAGCTGTGTATTTGCCTTTCTTGTGTTGAGATGCAATTCTTTTTTCACCTCCACCAAGCTTAGCTTCTGCTCTTAAGTCAATTAATTTTTTAATCTTATCCTGACTAGCCATAACTTAAATTGTGTTGTTATTTAAATATTGAGTTTTCTTATTTGTCGCCGCAAAGCTCTGTCAGCACTCTCATGGTTGATTTTGGATGCAAGAAACCAATCTTTAATCCTTCAGCACCATCGCGAGGAGTTTTATCAATCACCTGGCAACCTGCTTCCTGGACATCATTCAATGCTTCTTGCACATCTTCTACTGCGAAAGCCATGTGATGCATTCCGCCTCCTGTTTTCTCAACAAATTTACCAATTGGACCTGCTGGATCAGTAGATTCTAACAATTCAATCTTAGTATCTCCAACTTTAAAGAAAGCAGTCTTTACCTTTTGGTCTACAACCTCTTCAACAGCATAACACTCCAATCCCAAAACTTTCTCGTAAAATGGAATTGCTTCTTCTAAGCTTTTTACAGCGATACCGATATGTTCAATATGCGACGGTTTCATATTCTTATATTTTAAATTAATAGTGACAAAAATATTTATTCTAAAAATCTCAATCAATGATCTTTAACATTGCAAAAGTTGTTCTTCAACATGTAGAAATAGAAGATACAACACCTAATACCTTCTTGTTTTTCAGCGAAATAAGATACGAAATATAACTTAAACTCTGACTGAAAATCCAATGTGAGCGAAAACCTTTGCGTAAAAAGAAATTGTTTTTGAATTCGAGGTCAAAGGAAAGCGCTTTTTTAAAAAAACTGAAACTTTTTTAGGTATTGCGCAACATGTTTTCAATAGATTTTCAATCTAAATTTTGTCCAGTTACTGATAAACATTTATATCGATCTTTTAAAAATCACCAGAAAGAGCTAGTTGGATTTTAATAATGAAAAAAACTACTTAATTACTAATACATTTTCACGCTCGTTTTGCAACTCTTTTGTTTATATTTGCACTTTGAAACAACATTCAACCATTTTTATAAATTTTTAAGTTGACGTTAAAATGATAGTATTCTTCAAAAAAGACGAAGTACATTTTGTTGTTCAGGCTACAAACCCTTTAAGTGGTTTAGATCTTGACAAACTTTCCTGGTTGTTCGGAAATGCTTTTATTGCCGATCAAGAAGTGTTAGAAGGAACATTCGTTGGACCAAGAAAAGAGATGATTACCCCTTGGAGTACTAATGCTGTTGAAATAACCCAAAACATGGGACTTTCAGGCATTTTAAGAATAGAACAATACTTCCTGGCAAAATCAGAAAAGCCTGAATTTGATCCAATGTTACAAGCATTGTATACTAAATTGGATCAGGAAATTTACACTATCGATAAGAAACCTGACTCAATATTATATATTGAGAACATTGAAGAATATAACAACAAAGAAGGTTTGGCTCTTAGTTCTGAAGAAATCTCATATTTAAATGACGTTTCAGAAAAAATAGGAAGAAAATTAACCGACTCGGAAGTTTTTGGTTTTTCACAAGTTAATTCCGAACATTGCCGTCATAAAATCTTTAATGGTACCTTTATTATAGATGGAGAAGAAAAAGTATCTTCACTTTTCCAATTGATCAAGAAAACTTCGAAAGAAAATCACAATAGAATTGTATCTGCCTATAAAGACAATTGTGCATTTTTAGCTGGTCCTAAGGCAGAGCAGTTTGCTCCAGCAACTCACGACAAAGCTGATTTCTTTAAAACCAAAGATATTGACACTGTTATCTCTCTAAAAGCTGAGACTCACAATTTCCCAACTACAGTTGAGCCTTTTAATGGTGCTGCTACCGGAACCGGTGGTGAAATTAGAGATAGAATAGCAGGAGGTAAAGCATCTGTACCTATGGCTGGTACTGCAGTTTACATGACTTCTTATCCAAGACTAGAGGCATCACGCAAGTGGGAAAATGCAACAGAAGCAAGAGAATGGCTATACCAAACTCCTGAGGAAATCTTAATTAAGGCATCGAATGGAGCTTCTGACTTCGGAAATAAATTTGGTCAACCTCTAATTGTAGGCTCGGTGCTTACTTTTGAACATTTCGAAAACAACAAAAAATATGGTTACGATAAAGTAATCATGCAAGCCGGTGGTATTGGATACGGTCGTCATGAACAAGCTTTAAAAGATGTACCAGAAACTGGTGAAAAAGTTGTTCTTTTAGGTGGTGACAACTACCGAATTGGAATGGGTGGAGGTGCTGTATCATCTGTAGCTACAGGTGAGTTTGCTAACTCAATTGAATTGAATGCCGTTCAACGTTCTAATCCTGAAATGCAAAAAAGAGTTTGCAATGCAATTCGTGCTATGGCCGAAGCTGATATAAACCCTATAACTTCTATTCACGATCATGGTGCAGGTGGTCATTTAAATTGTCTTTCTGAATTGGTTGAAGAAACCGGAGGAAAGATCGATTTAAATAGTTTACCTGTAGGTGATCCAACTTTATCTGCAAAAGAGATTGTAGGTAACGAGTCACAAGAAAGAATGGGCTTAGTGATGAAGGAAAAAGATGTAGATCTTTTGCAACGCATTGCGGATAGAGAACGTGCACCTATGTATGTTGTTGGAGAAACAACTGGTGATATGAGATTCACCTTTGAAGATAAAAAAACTGGTAAAAATCCAATAGATCTGGGCTTATCCGAGATGTTCGGTAAACCACCAAAAACTATAATGAATGACAAGACTGTTGCGGAAGGATTCGAAGCGGTTGAATATGATTCAAATAAATTAGAAGAATATGTTGAAAATGTTCTTCAATTGGAAGCTGTTGCATGTAAAGACTGGTTAACAAACAAAGTTGACCGATCGGTAACTGGTAAGATTGCTATGCAGCAATGCGCTGGTCCTCTTCAGTTGCCTTTAAACAATTTAGGTGCTGTTGCTATAGATTTCCAAGGTGAAAAAGGTATTGCTACTTCTATTGGACATACTCCAATTGCTGCTTTAGTTAACTCTGAAAATGGTAGTCGTTTATCTATTGCTGAATCATTAACTAACATGGTTTGGGCTCCAATAGAACAAGGATTAAAAGGAGTTTCTCTTTCTGCAAACTGGATGTGGCCTTGTAAAAACGAAGGTGAAGATGCTCGTTTATATAATGCTGTTGAATCGATCAGTGATTTTGCGATAAAATTAGGCATTAATATTCCTACGGGTAAAGATTCTCTTTCTATGACTCAGAAGTATGGGAAAGATGATGTTGTCTATTCTCCAGGAACTGTTATTATTTCCACTGTTGGTGAAATTATCGATATCAATAAAATGATTTCTCCTGTCATGAAAAATGATCAGGATTCTCATTTAATTTACCTTGATTTTTCTAAAGATGATTTCCAATTGGGTGGAAGTAGTTTTGCTCAGATCGTGAATAAGCTAGGAAAACAAACTCCTAATGTTACAGATGCTGACTATTTCGTTTCTGCATTTGAAACTCTTCAGCATCTAATTCTAAATGGTAAAGTTCTAGCAGGTCACGATATCTCAGCTGGTGGTATGATTACTGCTTTGCTTGAAATGTGTTTTGCCGATAACAATTTAGGAGCACACATAGATCTTAACAGCATTGAAGAAAAAGATTTAATCAAAGTTCTTTTCAGTGAGAATCCAGGTGTAATTTTCCAGGTAAAAGATCTTGAGTCAGTTCAAAAATCGCTAAGCGAAAACGGATTAAGATTCCATGTAATTGGTGCTCCTGCTAATGCTGGCAGCCTAAACATGGTAAAAGATTCTCAATCGTTCAATTTCGATATCACAACATTAAGAGATCTTTGGTACAAAACCTCCTACTTACTAGATCGCAATCAATCAGGAGCTGATTTAGCCCTTGAAAGATTTGAATCTTATAAGAAGAACGAATTGAAATATTCATTCTCTGAAAGCTTTACTGGTAAGTTTTCGCAATATGGAATCGATCCTAAAAGAACAAATAAATCAGGAGTTAAAGCTGCAATAATTCGTGAAAAAGGAGTTAACGGTGATCGTGAAATGGCTTGGATGATGCACCTTGCCGGGATGGATGTGAAAGATGTTCACATGACAGATTTAATTTCGGGAAGAGAAGATTTAAGCGATGTTAACATGATTGTTTTTGTAGGAGGATTTTCCAATTCGGATGTATTAGGTTCGGCTAAAGGTTGGGCTGGTGCATTCTTATATAATGAAAAAGCTAAGACTGCCTTGGATAACTTCTACAAGAGAACAGATACTTTAAGTTTAGGTGTTTGTAATGGTTGTCAGTTAATTTCGGAATTGGGCTTAATTTACCCTGATCATGAAAAACATCCAAAATTGTTACACAATAATTCTCATAAATTTGAATCTGGTTTCGTAAGCGTAGAAGTTCCTGAAAACAATTCAGTAATGCTTTCATCTTTAGCCGGATCGAAATTAGGTATTTGGGTTGCACACGGGGAAGGTAAGTTCGATTTGCCTTATTCTGAAGAAGAATATCAAATCCCAATGAAATATTGTTATAATGAATATCCTGCAAATCCTAACGGCTCACCATTTGCAACAGCTGCAATCGCATCAAAAGATGGTCGTCATCTAGCTATGATGCCACACTTGGAGCGTGCAACTTATCCTTGGAACTGGGCTCACTACGATAATAACAGAATAAATGATGAAGTTACTCCATGGATTGAAGCATTTGTAAATGCTAAAAACTGGATTACAAATCAGAAATAACATCAATAAATAAAAAAAAGCTTTCCAAAATGGGAGGCTTTTTTTTTATTTATAAATCATAAGATCGTAATATATTTTTTCATAACTTGTGCTCTGCTAACTAAAATCACAAATAGCATGAAAAAAATTTTACCATTTATCGCTTTAGCGTTATTTACTATGTCGTGCGCCCCGCCGAATAAAGTAAATAAAACCAAGGCTCCAAAACCAGTCGCTCAGCATGATATTTATGTTGATGGTGATAAACAAATTGCACCAGGGACTTGTTCTTTAATTGTTACCGATTGTAGAATTGAATCAAAAGATGATTCCTACAAACTTTTAGGTAAGGTACAATCAATAAAAGCTTATGGAGCAGCTTTTAACCAAACTCTTTCTAAAAATGATGAGATTGTAATTCACATTTCAAAATCACAAGTAGAATTGTTAGAAGACAAAAACAACATCTCTTGTATTATTTTAATGAAAGAAGGTCGTTACGAACCTGCATTTTTTGAACTTATTAAAGTCAAGTAACTCAAATCAACATTACCATTACTATGAAAAATATATTTATGGTTGTTGCAGCACTGGTAATTTCATTTACCGTTTGTGCTCAAACCCCATTTAAAGTCAAAAAAAAGAGCAATCTGAAGAATAACGATATTGTTATTACAGAGGCTACATATAAAGAGTTAACATCTAAATCAGCCAATCATAGAAAACTTTCTAAAATTTCGGATAAGAGAAACGGAGTCTTAAGAAAAGCAGATGATCCTAATGGAAGAGTTCAGTATGAAACTAGAATGCTAGTTGACCCTACTACTGGAAAAATACCTGCTAACATCAGAGTACAAGAGTTAAATTTTGCTCTTTCGCCTCAATCTGGCTTAAGAAGTTTTACCAAAGCAGGAGGATTAAATTTCACTAATGCCGGACCAAGAAATGTTGGAGGTAGAACAAGAGCTCTTGCCATTGATGTGAAAAATAACAATACCATACTTGCCGGTGGAGTTGCTGGCGGTCTGTGGAAATCCACTGATAACGGTGCGAATTGGAGTAAAAAAACTGCAAAAAATGATTTGCAAAGCATTACCGCTATTGCACAGGATACCAGAACTGGAAAAGAAAACATCTGGTATTATGTTACTGGAGAATTGCATGGAAACAGTGCTTCTGGGGGCGGAGCTCCATTCAGAGGAGATGGAGTTTTCAAATCAACAGACAATGGTGAAACATGGGAATCATTAGAAGCTACAGTTTCGAATACTCCTGAATCATACGATCCATTTGATTACTGTTGGAATGTTTGTGTTGATCCAACTAATGGAAATGTTTATGTTGCAACCGCTGATGGTATCAGAAGATCAACCGATGAAGGAAATAGCTGGGAAGTTGTTATACAAACAAATGCCTACTTTAGTGACATTATTTGTACCCCAACTGGTGTATTGTATGCTTCACTTAGTGCAGATGGTAGTCAAAAAGGAATTTACAGATCAGAAAGTGGTGCAAGTGGTACTTGGGCTAACATTACTCCTGATGAATTTCCTACTAATTACGATCGAATAGTGTTATCTTACGCTCCATCAAATGAAAAATCAGTTTATTTATTGGGAGCAACTTCAAATGGAGGTTTTGAAGGTCACAGTTTGTGGAAACTTGAGTACGAAACCAGTTCTAATTACAAGTGGACAAACCGCTCAAATAATATTCCTGCAGAATCGGGGGATGTAGGCGGATACGATTCTCAAGGTTCATACAATATGATTATTAAAGTGGCTCCTGATAATGAAAATATAGTATTTATTGGTGGAACTAACCTTCATCGTTCTGATGATGGTTTTGCAACGAAAAACAATACCTATTGGATTGGAGGATATTCAACTAAAAATAATGTTTCTCAATATGAAAATCATCACCCTGATGTACATTCTATGGCATTTAAATCAGATAATGCTAGTATGATATGTGGACATGATGGTGGTTTGAGTTTAACGACTAACTACAAACAGACAGAAGATACTGATGCATCCGATAATGTTGAGGAACCTGTAGATTGGACTTCATTAAACAACGGTTATCTTACAACTCAAGCCTATACGGTTGCTATCGATCACGATAATTTCTCAAATAAACAGATGCTTGCTGGATTTCAAGACAATGGTACTTGGAATATTGACGATGTGACAACTGGAGGCGATTGGGATGAAGCATTCTCTGGAGACGGAAGTTTTTGTGCCATAACAGATCAAGGAAAAGCCCAGATTGTATCGTGGCAAAGAGGTGGTATGTATTTGTTTTATTCTAATGGTGGCTGGACTCGTATTAATCCAGCAAGTGCAGATGGACAACTTTTCATCAACCCTTTTATAGTTGATGCAAACAATAGTGAAATAGTTTATTATACTGGAGGAAGTTACATTTGGAGAAACTCAAATATCTTCGAAATTTCTCTATACTCAAACTCTGCTACTGACCAAAATTGGGAAAAATTAGAAGAATCAAAAGCTAATGGTACTGTAACTGCATATGCTTCTTCAACAAATCCAAGCCACATTTTATATTATGGCTCGTCAAAAGGAAAAGTATACAAACTGGAAAATTCTCACTCAGCAGATGCTAAAAAAACAGAAATTACTGGAGAGGGAATGCCATCTGCCGCTTACGTTAGTTCAATTGCTGTAAATCCTTTGAATGCTAATGAAATTCTAGTTTCATTCTCGAATTACAAAGTTGAAAGCATATTTTATTCAGCTGACGGAGGTAGCAGCTGGACTGCTGTTAGTGGTAAATTAGAAGAAAATGGAAATGTTTCAGGAAGTGGTCCTTCAGTGAGAACAGTATCATTTCTTGTTTCACCTACTGACACAACCTATTATGCCGGAACAAGTACTGGTTTGTATAGTACTACCAAATTAGAAGGAAGCGCTACAAACTGGACTCAAGAAGCACCTAACACAATCGGAAATACTGTTGTGTCTATGGTGAAAAATAGAGGTGATGGTTTTATTGGTGTTGGTACACATGCAAACGGACTATTCTACGCAGATGCTGATTATAGTAACTCTACTCCAGTTGCAAACATTGGAACAACAATAGATACGATTTTTGTAGGTGAGAAAGTAAATTTCAAAGACAGATCTATCGGAGAAGTAACTGCTTATGAGTGGACTTTTGAAGGTGCTGAAACTGCATCAAGTACTGTTCAGCATCCAGAAGATATACTTTACAACACTGCTGGAAAATTTAAAGTTTCTTTGAAAGTTTCTAATGCTAATGGTGATAATACTAAGGTGCTTGAATCAGCGGTTGTTGTTAAATCTGTTAAAGCTAATTTCGCAGCAGATAAAACATCAGTTAATGTAGGAGATGAGGTTACCTTTACCGATAATTCAACGGGAACAGTTGAAGCTTGGGAATGGAATTTTGCCGGAGGTACTACTGATGATAATACGGTACAAAATCCAGTTGTTACATTTAGCGAAGCTGGAGTTTATACCATTACATTAAAAATTACAGGATCAGGTGATTTTACAGATACTAAAACCAAAGTTGATTACATTACTGTAGTTGATGCAGATGACAAGGAAGATGATCTTTTGTATAATGTTTTAGCTACAGATGAAGAGAAGCTTTCTGTTTATAGCTTTAATGGAGAAACATCATGGGGTTACGTAACTGGTCACAATAGCTACAGTATGCCCGAATTTGCTGAAAAATTTGAAATGATTAATACCAACCTTAATGTGGTAAGAAGTATTCAGATCAACCCTGTTATTGTTGAAGCTAAATCAGGTGATCCTAAAATTCAACTAAAGATTTGGAATGGAACTGATGCTCCTGGTAAAGAGGTATATTCTCAGGATATTCCATTGTCTCAATTTCAACTTAAACAATTCAACGAAATAGTATTAGAAACTCCAGTTGAAGTTGAAAACGAATTTTTTGTAGGTTATAAAATCTTTTTTGAAAATCCATTGGATACTTTCGCTGTTTATCACTTGCCTCTTGATGGAGAAATTACTTGGGACAATAGTGCCTATCTAAAATTTAATGATACATGGTATCCATATTCTTCTCCTTCTATTTTTGAAGCAAACTCTGCTCTTGCAGTAAAAGTAAAAGTAGGTTACGAAGATGCAGGATCAATATTAGAACCTGATTTCTCTGCGAGTTCTACATCAATTCGCGTTGGTGATGAAATTGTATTTACAGATCAATCGAATGGAAATGTTGCAAGTTGGGAATGGATTGTTCCTGGTGGAACCATCGCTGATAAAACCGAACAAAACCCAACGGTACTTTACGAGCAAACAGGAACCTATAGTGTTACACTTAATGTAACCGATACGGATGGAGCAACAGCTTCAAAAACTAAAACAGATTACATTTTTGTTGACGTGGCTACTGCTATTGATGATTTAGATAAAGAGAATAATAAGCTTATTATTTATCCTAATCCAATGATAGATAAAACCAATGTGAAATTCCCAAATAAAACGAATAAAAAATATCGTTTAGTTGTGGTTGACGCAAGTGGTAGAGTTGTTCGAATCATCGAAAATATTACTGATAATAACTTTATTATCAATCGTGAACAATTAAAACCAGGAGTTCATATCATTAATCTTTCCGGAGAGAAAATTTACAAAGGAAAACTTTTAGTGAAATAAAAACATAGAAATTAACAGTAACAAAAGAGCTTGCCATCATATGGCAAGCTCTTTTTATTTTTAGCAAACAGCAATCTTATCTAAACGAAAAATAAGCTAATACTAACTTGATATTATGATAACAACTTCTTAAGTGTACATCTAACTTGTTAACTGGTCAAGTATATTATCATCATCATCAAATTTATAATTGGAAAAGTTGAGTGCCGTTTCGATTATAGCTAAATGTGAATAGGCCTGTGGAAAATTTCCCAACATACGTTTTGTATCAAAATCAATATCCTCGGCAAATAAACCAAGATGATTGGAATATTGCAGTAACCTATCAAATTTTTCTTTAGCTTCTTTCTTTTTCCCAATCTTATATAAGCTATTGATTAGCCAAAATGAACAGATTGTAAAAGCAGATTTTGGTGTGCCGAAATCATCCTGATTCTTGTATCGAAACATTAAACCATCGTGTTCCAACTCTTTTTGAATCGTTAAAACAGTCGACTTAAATTTCGGATCTTTAGCCTCTATAAAACCATAAGTTTCCATTAGTAAAACCGAAGCATCCATATCTGCAGATCCGTAATATTGAGTAAAAGCTTGCTTCTCTCTACTCCATGCCTTCTTTAAAATGTCATCTTTAACTGAATGTCGTAATACCGTCCATTTACTAATGTAGTATTCTTGTTTTAATAAACTTGCAATTTTCACAGCTCTATCAAAAGCAACCCAACACATTACTTTACTAAAGGTAAAGTGCAAACTCTTCCCACGTATCTCCCAGATTCCCCTATCGGGCTTTTTCCAGTTTACCTCAACCACCTTCACAATACTTCGAACAATCGTCCATAATTCCTCACTATGTTCTAAGGAATTCTCAAATGTTTCGAATTGCTGATGAATCAGATCCAGCAAAATACCGTAAATATCATTTTGCTTTTGTTTGTAAGCTGCATTACCAACACGAACAGGTTTCGAATTCTCATATCCCGAAAGATGTTCCAATTCATATTCGGTTAGTTTTTTTTCACCATTAATCCCATACATGATTTGAATCTTCTCATTCTTTTCAGGTATAATATCCATAATGAATTTCAAGTATCGTTTTGCGACATTGTAATGCCCCAACTGAGTTAAAATTTTAACTACCATCGACCCATCTCTAATCCAACAAAAACGATAATCCCAATTTCTAACCTCACCAATAGTTTCAGGCAGAGAGGTAGTAAGAGCGGCTAAGACAGCACCACTTTTCTGATAACTGAGCAATTTCAACACCAAGGCACTTCTTGTAACCTGCTCGTTATATTCAGATAATATCTTTGTTTTCTCACTCCAATTCAACCAATAAGTTTTGGTTCTTTGTAGCTTTAAATAAACTCGCTCAATGTTTTGTTCCAATAATTTTTGGTCGTAACTAATCACACAAAATTCATTCTTCTCTAAAGAAATCAATTCACTATTCAAGATATCCTCATTCTTAAAACTAGAATACAAATAAAGTGAATCATAATTACCTGTTGCTGTATAAGATTTTATAAAACCCTCTTCAGATATAAAATTTTGCGTCTGATTTCGAGCATAATCCAATTGTGGGTTGTACTTTACTCTAAATGTTGGCTTACCATATACCAATCTAAAAAAACGAATAACATCGGGTGGTGCATAGTAGCTATTATTATCAGATAAATATCTCGGCATAAAATCCAGAATCTCAAAAACACCATCAACACATTCAAATCTGGTTTTTAAGATATTTGTTTTAGAACGATATTCTTGTTTTACCTCCAATAAATTTTCAGGAACAATCTCGAAACTCCCACCCTTATCTTTATCCAGGATTTTTGCAAAAGCCGACGATGAATCAAATTGAGGCAAACACAACCAATCCAACGATCCTCTTTCCGAAATTAATGCAGCACTTCGGCAATTTCCTATTACCCCGTAATTTAAATTCTTCATAAAAAATGACTATTTTAGAGCTTAACCATAAAATGATCAGTCATGATAAATCCATTCACAACTGATTAACAACACACAATACACAGTCAACTATACAATTAAGTAACACTAAATTAATTATTATCAGATTAAATCGTGTTAAATTTTATTGTATTCTGTGATATTCAAATTGGAAAATAGAGAAATTTCACGAATAAAAGTAACATTACAACCAAAATAAAAAACCACATTTTATGAATAGAATTCACATTGTCTCGAATAGACTCCCAGTTAGTATTAACGTAGAAAATGATCAAATTGATTTGATTCCCAGTGTGGGAGGATTAGCGACTGGAATGAGATCAGTCTATAAAGAATACAATGGTAAATGGATTGGATGGCCTGGACTACCAAGTGATGATTTGGACAACGATCTTAAAAATCGAATTGAAGATAAATTGATCGATGAAGATTGCGTATCTGTTCATTTATCGAAAGAAGAGATTGATTTGTACTACGATGGCTTTAGCAACCGTGCCATTTGGCCTCTTTTTCATTATTTTGCTCAATACATCGATTACGATCCTGAACTTTGGGATGCTTTTGTTAAAGTAAATCAAAAATTTGCGGATAAAGCCTTAGAAACAATAGAAGAAGGAGATACAATCTGGATTCACGATTATCAACTTCTATTGGTTCCCGAAATGATTAAGTCGAAAAAACCAGGTGTTACGGTAGGATTTTTTCTGCACATCCCCTTCCCTTCCTTCGAAGTTTTTAGAATCCTTCCATGGAGAAAAGAGTTGATAAACGGAATGCTAGGTGCCGATCTCATTGGCTTTCATACTTTCGATTACCAACGCCATTTTTGCAGTTCGGTACGACGATTAATGGGGTATGAAATCTCGTTTAACGAAATTCACATTGAAGATAGAATCATTATTGTTGATGCTTTCCCAATGGGTATCGATTACGATAAATTTAGGGAAGCTGCAACACAAACTTTTCAAAAACCCTTACAGGAAAAATCGAAATTACATAGAGAGTTGGAAAAATACTTCCTCGTCTCCCCAAATCGTAAACTTATTCTTTCGATAGATCGATTGGATTATTCCAAAGGAATTCCGAACCGACTTCAGGCATTTGCCAAGTTTTTAGAAGAATATCCAGAATTTATTGGTAAAGTTACCCTAATAATGCTTGCAGTTCCTTCAAGAGGAACAGTGGAGCATTATATCAATCTTAAAAAAGAAGTTGATGAATTGGTTGGGAATGTAAATGGTCGTTTTGGAAGTATAAATTATACGCCAGTATGGTACTTTTACCGATCCTTACCATTCGAGAATTTAATTGAGTTGTATAGTTCCTGTGACGTAGCATTGGTAACTCCGGTTAGAGATGGAATGAACCTGGTTGCTAAAGAATACGTGGCTTCGAGAACCAATCGTACTGGTGTTATGATTTTAAGTGAAATGGCAGGCGTTTCGAAAGAAATGGGTGAAGCTTTAATGATTAACCCTAACAATATAGGTGAAATTGCTGAAAGTATACATCAAGCTTTAACCATGCCTTTGGATGAGCAGCGAGAAAGAATGATTTACCTACAGGATAGAATAAAAAGATATGATGTCTTTAAGTGGGCAAGCGAATTTGTAAAGTCTCTCAAAAAAGTTGAATCGATCCAGCAATCTTTCTATGCTAAAAAGATAAACGAGACAATTTTTGAATCGATAAAAGAGAATTATAAATCTGCTAAAAAAAGATCCATTTTCTTGGATTATGATGGAACCTTAGCCGGATTTAAAAAGAATCCGAATGACGCTAAACCTGATGAAGAATTACACAATATACTGTATAAATTAGAAGAAGATCCTCATAATATCATCACAATAATAAGTGGAAGAGACCGAGAAAGTCTGGAGAATTGGTTTGAAGGCCACAAAATCAATCTAATTGTTGAACACGGTGTTTGGATTAAAGAATACAGAAAAGATTGGAAAATGCTTGCGAACACTAATGATGCATGGAAACCGAGCATAAGACCAAGTTTAGAAACATTTGTAGATAGAACACCTGGTTCGTTTATTGAAGAAAAGAACTATTCGTTGGTGTGGCACTACAGAAAATCCGAGCCTGAACAAGGTGAACTTAGAGCCAATGAATTGAAAGATGAATTGACAACAATGATTGCCAATCACAATCTTGAAATTTTAGAAGGAAATAAGGTTATTGAGGTAAAAAGTGGCGGTATTAACAAAGGAATGGCTGCTTTACAATTCCTACAAAATCAAAACTTTGACTTTATCATGGCAATGGGTGACGATTGGACAGACGAGTATATGTTTAGAGAACTTCCCGAATCTGCCAATACAATTAAGGTTGGTTTAAAGCATACTGCTGCCAAATATAAAGTAGATTCAGTCAAAACTGTCCGAAGCTTTCTATCGGATTTAATTAAATAATAGCTAAAAATAAGCAACTTAAGGCGACTTTTCGAGTCGCCTTTATTGTTGACTTGTTACAACAATGATTCACAAATTCTTTCACCGTCCTTAATTTTCATCTAAATTTGCACATGATAGAATGAAAATAGCTATTTTCGCACGAACCAAGATTTTTCAATAATGTTACACAAACAGTTCGATTTTCTGATTATCGGAAGTGGACTCGCTGGATTATATTCGGCTCTTACTGCTGCTCAATTTGGATCTGTTGCGATTTTAACCAAATCAAAACTAGATGTGAGCAACTCCTATTATGCTCAAGGAGGAATTGCTGCGGTAACCGATTCTAATGATTTTCCACAATATCATTTAGAAGACACTCTAATTGCCGGGCGTGGCTTGTGCGATTATACTCCTGTAGATGTTTTAGTGAATGAAGGTCCGGAAAGAATCAAAGAATTGATCGAAATGGGAATGAAATTCGACAAAGAAAATGGCGAACTTTCATTAGCCCTTGAAGGAGGACATCATCGAAGAAGAGTATTACACGCTGGCGGAGATTCTACTGGCAAGGAGATGATTCGATTTCTTATTGAAAAGGTTCAAAAAGTGCCAAACATTACTGTTTTTGAAGATCAAATGGTTCACAAACTTTTGGTAGACAATTGTATTTGTTATGGTGCTCAAAGTTACAATCCTGAAGACAATTCAAATCTTAAAGTACATAGCAAATCAACAATATTGACCCTAGGTGGTGCCTCGGCTGTTTATCAACGAACCACAAATCCGAATACGACTGTTGGTGATGGAATAGCTCTAGGCTATTCTGCTGGAGCCGAAATAAGTGATATGGAATTTATACAATTTCATCCCAGTTCATTTTATTCCAATAATGGCTATACCTTCTTAATTAGTGAAGCCGTTCGTGGCGAAGGTGCACATCTGCTAAATTCAGAAGGAAAAAGGTTTATGTCATCTATTCATCCCTTAGCCGAATTGGCTCCTCGCGATATCGTTGCAAGATCAATTTTTGAACAAATGCAAATTCTAGGAGATGATCATGTTACTCTTAGTCTCAGACACCTTGATGGTGATAAAATTAAATCAAGATTTCCTACCATCTACAAAAGTTGTAAGGAATCTGGTGCCGACCTTTTAACTGAAATTCCAATTGCTCCTGCTGCTCACTATACAGTTGGTGGCATTAAAACTGGAATTAACGGAGAAACCAACATTCAAAATTTATATGCCTGCGGAGAATTAGCAGCTACTGGTGTTATGGGAGCCAACAGACTTGCATCAAATTCATTGCTGGAATGTTTGGTGTTTGGAAAAAGAGCTGTATTTCATGCTCATCAAAATCAAATAGAATACTCTTCAACCTCTAAAAATTCAGCTAAAATTCAAGTTAATACAGAACTGGAGAAAATATTTTTAGACTCGGTTAATAAGCTCGCTAAGGAAATGAATACCAAAGCAGGCATTATTCGATCGGAAGAAAATCTTTCAAGCCTAAAAAATACGATTTCAAAACTGAATGATGATTTCCCATACGAGAATGGTGAATATTTTAGTAACAGGATGAAAAATTTAATCATTGTTTCAAATCTGATAACTACAGGAGCCTTAGCTAGAAAAGAAAGTCGCGGCGGACATTATCGTGAAGATTTTACTGCCGAAAATGAAGACTTTCTATCCCATTCTATACAACAAATCAATAAAGAAATTACTTTTGTTCCCGTAGAACAAAAATCTCAAGAATAATTATTCAACCTTATGGAAGAAACAGGATTAGATATTCAAGAATTAGAATATATAATTGATCATGCTTTTCGTGAAGATATTGGAGAAGGTGATATTACGACAAATAATTTAGTGCCTGAAACTACAAGCGCTAAAGCAAGCATGACAGCAAAAGCTGATGGTATTATTGCCGGATTACCAATTGCTGAGATGGTTTTTAAAAAATTAGATCCAAATTTTAGCTGGAATCCAAAATTTACGGATGGTGATGCTATCAAAAAAGGAGATCTTATTGTTGAGATGGAAGGATCCTTTAGAGCAATTCTTACCGGAGAAAGATTGGCATTAAACCTGATGCAAAGAATGTCGGGCATAGCTAGCGAGACTGCAAAATACGTTGCCGAAGTTAGAGGAACAAAAGTTCAAATTCTTGATACACGAAAAACTGTACCTGGACTAAGAAGTCTGGATAAGTATGCTGTTAAAGCTGGTGGTGGTACCAATCATAGAATCGGATTGTATGATTTGGTAATGATCAAAGACAATCATATTAAATTAGCTGGAGGAATTACTCCTGCAGTGAAGCAAATTAGAAAAGCGGTTCCTTCAACCATTAAAGTTGAAGTTGAAACTACCAACTTAAATGAGGTAAGAGAAGCCATAAGTGCTGGTGCTGATATTATCATGCTTGATAATATGAATAACGAAATGATGACGGAAGCAGTAGGTATAATTAATGGTAAAGCCATTAGCGAGGCATCTGGAAACATGAATTTATCCCGATTAAAAGGTGTTGCAGCAACAGGTGTTGATTGTATTTCAATTGGTGCTCTTACTCATTCTGTAATCGCATTAGATATTAGTCAAAATATTATCCAATCATAAAATTACTTTCCCAATAATGGAAAATAAAGAGTTAGTCAGACGGATTGAGGAGCTGAAGAAAGAAAAAAATGCAGTTATTCTTGCACATTACTATGCACATCCCGAAGTTCAGGATGTAGCTGATTACATAGGTGATTCTCTTGGATTGGCAAGACAAGCAGGCGAAACAAAAGCTACTACAATAGTTTTTTGTGGCGTTCATTTTATGGCAGAAACGGCCTCAATTATATCCCCAAATAAAACTGTATTAATTCCAGCTCAAAAGTGTGGATGTTCATTGGCAGAAAGTATTACTGGTAAAGATATTCAAAAGTGGAAAGCTGAAAATCCTGGTGGCGTTGTTGTATCATATGTAAACACAACTGCAGAGGTTAAAGCTGAAACCGATTATTGTTGTACCTCATCAAATGCTCTTAAAGTAATTGAACACTTAGGAAAGGATAAAAAAATATTCTTTACTCCTGATAAAAACCTTGGAGCCTACATTATAAAGCAAACAGGGATTCAAATGGATTTATGGGATGGCGATTGCTGTGTTCATGAACGAATAACCACAGATATGATTTTGGATATGAGTAATAAATATCCGGAAGCTGACATATTAATTCATCCAGAAAGCAATTGTGCTGGTGACGATACTATCCTGAATCTACAAAATACTTACTTCTACTCCACTGCCGGAATAATTAAACATTCTGCCGAGTCAACTAAGAAGCAATTTATTATTGCAACTGAATTGGGAACATTGCATCAATTAGAAAAAGACAATCCCGATAAAGAATTCATTCTTATTCATCCAAAAACAATTTGTGGTTCGATGAAGAAGGTAAAACTGCAAGGGGTTTACGAAGCCTTACTGGAAAATCAGTACGAAGTTAAAGTTCCTGACAAAATATCAAACAAAGCAATTCTATCTATTCAACGGATGCTTAAAATAGGATAAAAAATAAACCCCTTTCATTTAAAAATGAAAGGGGTTTTTAATGCTTTTTTTATTTTAAGAAAAATTAATATTTCATCTTGTTTTATTCGCAATCAATGAATAAATAATGGTATCTTTCCGTTCTGTATGAACACATTAGATCTATTCATTAAAAATTTCACCTTAAATGTAATAAAAATAAATAGTGTCTTTCTAAATCTAAACACAAACCAAATCAAAATATAAGCGTAAACTCCTCATCTAATAACTATTAATATCAACTAACTACGAATTAACAAAATGCAATTTCCCCTAAAACTTGTTTTTTCCATCATTTTTCTCATTTCCTTTTTATCCTCAGCTCTATCTGCACCTGAGAACTTAAAAAGCAAATTACACACATCTCCTGATAGTTTAAAAACCAAATTATTAATTGATATTTCGAGAGAGTATAGAAACATTAACATTGACAGTGCGATATATTTTTCCAATTTGGCATTAAGCAATGCGATGAATAATGCTGAAGAAAATAATATCATTTCAGCTAATTTAGAAGCTTCTTCATGTTACTCATCAAAGGGTGAATTCGATAAAGCTCTTAACCATTTGCATCATGCAAATGCAAAAGCTGCAGAATTAAACGATTCTGTTCGGATTAGTAGGATTTTTTATTCATACGGAACACATTACACAGACGTGAGTAAATATGATAAAGCAATCGAATATTTCAATAAATCAATCGCATTGTGCGAGAAGTTTGGTGATCTAAGAACTGTTGCTAGCAACCTAAATGGCTTGGGTATTATATATTGGGAAAGAGGTGACCTTGAGACTGCAATTCAAAAATATATTGCTGCTTCAAAAATAGCAGAAAAGCTTAATGCTACATCCTTAAAAAAGACTCTTTTATTGAATATGGGAATTATTTATGCCGATGAAAAACAGAGTGAAAAAGCATTAGCAAGCTACAAGGAGGTTTTAGAGATAGCAATAAAGGAAAATGACAAAGATTTTATGGCTGTTATTTATAATAACATGGCCATATTATTTCAAGAAGACAATGATTATGAAGATGCATTAACCTACTTCGAAAAAAGTTTAAAAATAAGAACAGAACTAGGAGATGAACAAGGAAAAGCTCTTGCTTTAAATAATATAGGTGAAAATTATTTTAAGGTAGGAAACATTAAAAAAGCAATTGAACACATTAATAAATCAATTGAAATAAACCGAAGACTAAAACTTGAAACTGAACTGATTTACAATTTAGAGTCTTTGGCTAAAGTTTATTTAGACTCGGGTAAACTGCAAGAGGTAAATGATCTTTTAACAGAAGGACTTGCTCTTTGTAAAAAACTAAAAATTAAGGTTATGCAACGTAATTTCTTACAATTACAATCGGAATACTATTATTCTGTTGGTAATTATAAGAAAGCATACAAAACATTCGAAAGCTTCAACACTCTAAAAGACAGTCTACTTAATGCAAGTAGATCCGATAAAATTGCTCATTTACAAACTCAGTTTGAAACGGATAAAAAAGAAAAGGAAAACGAACTGCTTCGTGTAAAAAATCAATACACTCAAGAGAAGTTGGATAAAGAGAAAACGGTTACCACCTTTCTTATTATTTTTTCCATTCTATCTATCCTACTCCTAATCTTAATTGTAATCCTTTTTAGATCTAAGGTTAAAGTTAATTTAAGAATTAAAAAAATTAATGGCATGCTGGAAGAGTCCAATCAGCAATTGAAAATTACCAATGCCACAAAAGACAAATTTTTCTCCATTATTGCGCATGATTTGCGTTCGCCATTTAATGCTATTCTTGGGTTTTCTGAGTTAATAAAACACGAAGTAAATAGTTCTAATAATGCTGAAATGATTGGAGAATATAATGCTAATATTAACGAATCAGCACAAAGTCTTTTTACTCTATTAGAGAACCTGCTACAATGGGCTAAAAGCCAGAGAGGACAATTAGAATTTTATCCAGAACAATTTGATTTATACGAATTAATTCAAACCAACTTATCCATTTTTAAATTGAAAGCGGCTGATAAGTCCATTCATTTATATTCTGATATTAAACCGAATACAATGGCTTATGGAGATGTAAATATGGTGAACACCATAATACGTAACCTTATTAGTAATGCTTTAAAATTTACAGAACCTGAAGGTGAAATTAAAATATACGCTTCACTCGAAGATGATTTTGTAATGTTGAAAGTAAAAGATACTGGAATTGGTATCAGTAATGAAAATCAAGACAAACTATTCAGATTGGATTGTAACTACACCACTTATGGCACTAACGATGAAGCTGGTAGTGGACTAGGATTAATACTTTGTAAGGAGTTTGTTGAAAAAAATGGAGGAAATATCTGGGTTAATAGCGAAGAGAATAAAGGAAGTGAATTTATTATCACCTTAAAATCTGCATAAGCTTTAAGCATATTTAGAAATATTTCAAATTGACGAATTCCTGATGCGAAATCGTCAATTTTTTGTTTAAGAAAATAGGAAGAGTTTATATTTGCACTCCCAAACATTTACAAATGGAACTAGTAAGTATATATCTTTTAGCCCTTGGCTTATCTGTCGATTCCTTTGCTGCATCGGTATGCAGCGGACTTGCAATCAAACAAATTAAATTTAATCAAGCTGTTAAAATTGCTTTTTTCCTGGCGATATTTCAGGGAGGTATGCCCATTCTTGGCTGGTTTGCAGGGTGGGAATTGAAAGATTTAATAACAGATTTTGATCATTGGATCGCATTTATTCTCTTAAGCGGATTAGGTAGCAAAATGATTTATGAAAGTATCACAAATAAAGATCAGGATTGTAGCTTCAATCCCCTTAAGCTTTCTGTATTATTAGGAATCTCCATAGCAACAAGCATAGATGCTTTGGTTATTGGCTTTAGTATGGCTCTAATAGGTCAACTTATTTGGACACCTGCCATAATTATATGTGGAGTTACATTTATTGCTTCTATGCTTGGAATGCTTCTTGGTAAGAAAATTGGTAGTAAAATGAGTCAAAAATTCGAAATTATTGGAGGTATTGTTTTAATATTAATTGGTCTTCGAATCTTAATTGAGCATTTGTTTTTCGCAAATTAAATTTTCTCTTTTAATCTCAAATCAGTCATTAAAAGACTTAATGATTTTATTCCCTTCGTTATTTCAGGAGCAGAAATAGTTGCGCCAGAGATACTGTCAATATCCTTCTCGAATTCCATATTTTCTCCATTCGATTTTCCAACAAATTGTTTCAGCCAATATTTAGCCATTATCTCACCTCCATATGATGATCGATAAATCAATATAACAACTTGTTGTATTTTCAATTCATTATCGAACAAAACCATATAATCAAACAAATCATTTTTTCCCTTCGAACTGGCAAAAGTAGAGAAACCAATAATTTCTTCATTGTTTATAATTGATTCCAGACGAACTTTTGTTAATCCTACATAAGCATCTAAATTGATGTCATTTATATTCACCTCTCCCATAGATAACTCATCTGTACCAAAAGATGACTTTAAGGCTTTATTGATTCGTTTTTGAATGGATTTAGGATACTTCATACCAAATGAATCCATTCCAAAACATAGAATCATACACACCAATAGAATCCTAAAAAGTTTACTTTTTCTCATACTCTTATATACTTAGAAACTGCAAGATGGGGTAATTCAACCTCATCTTGCAGTAAAAATATCTATTTAATAATTCTTAGAACCAAACTCCTACTCCACAGTTAATGAAGTGTTTTTTGTTGTCAGCACCATCTTTAAAGTTTTGATAATCTACTTTTACAACAGCACCTTTTGCCAGGTGATAGCTTAATCCAAAGAACCAATCCTCGCGATCATAAGCCTTATTTGCTGTAATACCATCAACTTTATGGTGAGTGTCATAGCTCTCATATCTTACAAATGGAACCAAAGCTTGTTCTTTTCCATGTAGTAAATCGTAACCTGCTTCTACATAGTAACCTTGCATTTGTTTTCCAAGATCCTTACCAGTTTTATCATTGTATTCCTTAACATCGTTGATGAAAGAGTGAATGTACTGACCTTTAAACTGAAATGCATCAACTTTATAACGGAAATCAAGACCTACCATGCTAATTCCAACACGAGTTGAATCAGCAACTTCTTCAGCAAAATCATCATCCTTATCTAATCCATCAAATTCTGATGACTGAGTTTTACCAAAGTACCCTGAAAGACCCAAGTTCAATCCTTTAATTCCATAGTAATCTACTTTTGCAGATAATGATGGAGATGTGAAAGTTGACTCAGCACCTTTTTGACGCCCTTTTCTTAAACCATCAGATCCTCTTAGCTTACCACTACCATCGAATCCGTTAAATCCATTCATGATATATAACTGATACTTTAATGGTGCATTTGCCAATCTTCCGTTGATACCAACACCAATCTCTCTCCATGTAGTTGGAACAATGTACTTGTCAACACTTGGTCTCTCAACACCATTAAATGTAGTTGGCTCGTGATATTCATTCACAATTCCCATTGGAACTAACATTAAACCACCTCGTAAGCTTACATTTGGCTTAACGTTATAGTTTAAGAATGCCTGCTCAACGTACAATTCCTTTACGTGCTCATATTCTATCTCTGTAACAAATGATGTTTTTTCATTGAATTGGTATCCAAAAAATAAAACCATTCTATGAACATCCATATTTCCGTTATAACGAGTTTGCCCACTAATTTGCTGATTGTAATGCACCTCACCATATCCGCCAATACTCAACTTCTCATCTTTAATTCTCTCTAAAATTGTAGACCCGATACTTTTCGGTGCTTCCTGCTCCTGAGCTTTTGTTGCAATAAATGCAAAACAAACTGCTAATAGTAATAATCCTTTTTTCATCTAGTTTTAAATTAGGTTTTAAATCAACAACCATGTAGTGGTAATATCTTGCGACAAAAATAGAACGAGTCTTAATAAAGAAAAATACCAACATGTAGGTATTTTTCGATTTTAGCCTAATTCAGACAATTCAAAACATCAAATAATCCATATATTTTAATACTTTTGGAAGTGTATAAAAATAAAATTAGACTACTTTACCAATGGAATATATAAACCAATTCATCATAGATTTCATAGAGATATTGAATGAAATGTCACCATATCTCATGCTCGGTTTTTTCTTTGCCGGATTATTAAAAGTTGCTTTCCCTCAGAAATTTATAGACAAATATTTGGGACAAAAAAATAGCAAATCTGTTTTATATGCTTCTCTTATTGGAGTACCTCTTCCTCTTTGCTCATGTGGAGTAATACCAACAGGAATCTCATTTTATAAAAGTGGAGCAAGCAAAGGATCTTCCGTTTCATTTCTTATTTCTACTCCTCAAACAGGTGTAGATTCTATTCTGGTGACCTACTCTCTTCTAGGTTTACCATTTGCAATAATTCGCCCATTCATAGCTTTGTTTACTGGATTTGTTGGTGGTCTTCTAACCAATCGTGTTGATGATTCGCAAAATGAAATAATAGATCATCAGGAAGACATTTGCTGTTCTACTGAAGAAAAGAAAGATTGTGAATGCGATTCAAACTGTGAAACAAAATCAAAGAAAAAATCAAAAGTGTATACAATGTTCAAATATGCCTTTGTAGATTTTCTGCAAGATATCTCAAAATGGCTAATCATTGGATTGCTTTTAGCGGCAGTAATTTCCGTGTTAATTCCAGATGATTTCTTTTCAAGTTTTATAGGTAATGATTTTCTTGGAATGATCGTAATTCTTATAGCATCAATACCACTTTATATTTGTGCGACCTCATCGGTTCCCGTTGCGGCTGTATTATTAATGAAAGGAATCTCGCCAGGAGCAGCTTTAGTATTCCTTATGGCAGGTCCTGCAACCAATGCAGCAACTATTACTGTATTAAATAAAGTTCTGGGTAAAAAAACCATGTGGGCATATCTAATTTCGATAATTTCAGGAGCATTATTATTTGGTTTACTTATCGATAATTTCTTACCAAGAGATTGGTTTACTTTAAGTGGATTACATCACCATATGACAGGACACGAAGGACATTGGGAATTACCAAATTGGTTACAATGGGGAAGCAGTATTACCCTGTCACTATTAATTGCAAATGGATATCTACAGAAGTACTTATCCTCTAAAAAAGTAATAAATAATCCCAAAGTTAAAATTGCAAAAGAGGAAGTAATTGTATCTGTGATAGGTATGAATTGTAACCATTGTAAGAATAGTGTTGAAAAACACATCGGTTCTTTGAAGAATATTGAAATAGCTGAAGTCAATCTGGAACAGAAAATTTTAAGAATGGTTGGTCAACAAATTGATCTAAATAAGATTAAAAAAGAAGTTGAAAGTTTGGGCTTCGAATTTAAGGATACAATATAGTTCGTTCTCTCATACAATAAAGCACATTACATTCTCACTTACAGACTATTCAAGACTTATTAAAAATAACATTTGATATAAAAAAAACTACAATTTAATAAGCGATTTTAAGGTCTCTAAACCCCACATAAAACATGACAAATGTCATTCTTTATGTCAACTCACATCGACACATGTTTATATTTAATTAATTGGAAACTTCGATTTTTTAATTACTTTTGATATGCTGCACAACATATATATGCTGTGCGTTATCTTTTTTTTGGGAAACAATTCCTAATCTAATGGATGAATAATTGATTTATAACAAGACCATTATAGGTCTTCATCAACGATTAACCAAAAATATGATTAAGAAGATTTCAAAAGTCCTCGTCGCTAACCGAGGAGAAATTGCCCTGCGCGTAATGCGATCTTGCAGGGAATTGGGAATTCAAACAGTTGCTGTTTATTCCGAAGTAGATAGAACATCAATGCATGTAAGGTATGCTGATCAGGCTTTCCATATTGGACCGGCAGCTTCAGCAGAAAGTTATCTAAACATTGATAAAATTATTGAAGTAGCGAAATGCTCCAGAGCTGATGCTATTCATCCTGGTTACGGATTCTTAAGCGAAAATGCTGAATTTTCGAAGCGTTGTCAGGAAGAAGGTATCATCTTTATTGGCCCTACACCAGAAGTCATATCCACAATGGGAGATAAAATCACCGCCAGAAAAACCATGATTAATGGTGGCGTTCCTGTTGTTCCCGGAACCAAGGAAAATATGGAAAATGACGAATCTGCATTAAAAGCAATTAAAGAAATCGGCCTGCCAGTAATGATTAAAGCCTCTGCCGGTGGTGGTGGTAAAGGCATGCGAATGGTCGATAAAGAAGAGAATATTCTTGAAGGTCTTCGTGCTGCCAAATCAGAAGCAAAATCTGCCTTTGGCGATGATACTGTTTATGTAGAGAAGTACATTTCTTCTCCTCATCATATCGAGTTTCAAATCCTTGGTGATCAACATGGGAATGTAGTTCATCTGTGCGAGCGAGAATGCTCCGTCCAACGAAGACATCAGAAAGTTGTTGAGGAAACACCTTCTCCATTATTAACTCCAGAGTTAAGAGCAAAAATGGGTGAAGCAGCGGTTTCAGCAGCAAAAGCCGTAAACTACCATGGTGCAGGAACCATTGAGTTTTTAGCCGACAACAACCATAATTTCTACTTTCTTGAAATGAATACCAGATTGCAAGTAGAGCATCCTATAACGGAACGAACCACTGGTTATGATCTTGTAAAACAACAAATTCTTATTGCTGAAGGTCAAAAATTGAATATCAAACAAGAAGAAGTTTTTCAATTTGGTCACGCAATAGAGTGTAGAATTTATGCAGAAGATACTGACAATAACTTCATGCCTAGTCCAGGTCTAATAACTCATATTACCGAACCAATGGGATTAGGAGTTAGAACCGATGGCTATGTTTATGAAGGCTATGAAATCCCTATTCACTACGATCCAATGATCTCTAAATTGATTATTTGGGCAAGAACAAGAGAGGAAGCAATCGAAAGAATGCGTCGTGCTCTTTACGAATACAAAATTACCGGAGTCAAGACATCTATTAAATTCTTAGAGAAAATAATGGATTGTGAAGACTTTAGATCAGGTAACTACGATACCCATTTTATTCAAAATAACGAAGAATTTCTGTTAGCAGATGATGAAGCCAAACAGCAGTTTGAAGATCTGGCAATTGTTGCCGCCTTTATTGATTATCATCACAAACTTAAAAATGTTCAGGTCGATCAAAAATGCTCTAAAAACAGTGGTTGGAAAGAGTTTGGTCGTCGTCGTGGCATGTACAGAGCTAGTGAAAATTAAATCTTAAAATTATTAAATCGTTATGGCACTTGAAATAAAATTGGACGACCGAATTGCAAAAGTTGAGCTTCTGGCTGAAGATGGCAACTCTGTAAAAATAATGGTCGACAACAAGGAGTACGATCTGGATATGCAACAAGTAGAAACTGGCGTTTATTCAGTAATGTACAAAGGGCGTTCATACAATGTAGAATTAATCGAGAACGGAACTCCTAAGAAATATACAGTCAACACTTTTTATCACTCATACGAAGCTGAAATTATTGACGCAGAAACCAAATATCAACAGGCAAGGAATGCTGGTAATCTGGAAACTGCTGAAAGTACAATTACATCTCCAATGCCAGGAAAGGTTGTTAAAATACCTGTTGGTTTAGGCGATGAAGTTAAAAAAGGCGATACCGTTATTATCGTATCAGCAATGAAAATGGAAAGTGAATACAAAGCAATGAAAGACGGATTGGTGAAAGAAATCTTTGTGAAAGAAGAAGACACCATTGACGGGAATCAACCTCTTGTATTCATCGATTAAAAAGAAACCTTAACTAAAAACCTTTGTTCTTAAATTTGTAGAACAGAAACAAAACAAAGCAATGTTGACATTAGAAGATAAAATCAAAAAATTTGAAGAATTAAATAAAGCTGCTGAAGAAGGTGGCGGGCAAGCTAGAATTGATAAGCATCATGCTGCCGGGAAAAAAACTGCTCGTGAAAGAATTTATGATCTTTTAGATCCTGAAACTTTTGTAGAGGTGGATAAAATGGTAACTCACCGATCGACAGATTTTGGAATGGAAAAGAACAAGATTCTTGGAGATGGTGTAGTCTGCGGTTACGGAAAAATCGATGACCGTTTGGTTTATGTATTCGCTCAAGATTTTACCGTCTTTGGTGGATCCTTAAGTCGTGCAAACGCCGATAAAATCGTAAAAATTACCAAGCTTGCAATGAAAATGGGTGCACCAATAGTTGGTCTCAACGATTCTGGTGGAGCTCGAATTCAGGAAGGTGTCCAAAGTTTAGCTGGTTATGCTGATATCTTTTACCAAAATGTGAGAGGTTCGGGAGTTATTCCTCAGATCTCTGCAATTATGGGACCTTGTGCCGGTGGAGCCGTGTATTCTCCTGCTCTTACGGATTTTATCATGATGGTAAAAGATACGAGCTACATGTTTGTTACTGGTCCTGATGTTATTAAAACTGTAACGCACGAAGAAGTTACTAAAGAAGAATTAGGTGGAGCTCTTACACACAACTCTAAAAGTGGTGTTGCTCACTTTACTGCCGATAACGACGAACAGGCAATGATGATGTTACGTGAGTTAATCGGTTTTCTTCCTTCCAATAATATGGAGGATCCTCCGGTTAAACCTTGTACAGACAACATCCATCGTGAAGATGAAAAACTTCAGGATATTGTTCCAGCAGATCCAAACAAACCTTACGATATCAAAGACATTATAGAAACTGTTGTTGATGATCAGAACTTTTTTGAGGTAATGCCTTTATATGCGCCAAATATTACCATAGGATTCGCGAGACTTGCAGGTAAACCTGTAGGTATTGTTGCCAATAATCCTGCAAATATGGCTGGTGTTTTGGATATTAATAGCTCTACAAAAGCAGCTCGATTTGTCCGTTTTTGCGATGCTTTCAACATTCCATTAATCACCTTTGTAGATGTACCAGGATTCCTACCTGGAACTGCTCAAGAGTATGGTGGAATTATTAAGCATGGAGCAAAACTATTGTATGCTTTTGCTGAAGCAACTGTTCCAAAAATTACTTTAATTACCCGAAAGGCTTATGGTGGTGCTTACGATGTAATGGCATCGAAACATATTGGTGCTGATATAAATTACTCCTATCCTACTGGTGAAATTGCTGTAATGGGTGCCGAAGGTGCTGTAAATATCATGCACAAAGGTCTAACAGAATCAGAAAGAGCTGAAGCTATTGATGATTATAGAGATAAGTTTGCTCATCCATATAAAGCTGCCGAATTGGGTTATATCGACGAGGTTATTCAACCTAAAGAAAGTCGTTATAAATTGATTCAGGCTTTGGAAATGTGTGCCAATAAGAGCGAACAGAATCCTCCTAAAAAGCATGGAAATATTCCTTTGTAAAACTCTAAGAAAACCATAATATTAAAAGCATAGCCAATAGGCTGTGCTTTTCTTGTTATATTGTAGATTGTAAATAAAAAGAATCAAAAAGTCATGCAAAGAGCTGCGAACGTTGAAGAGTATCTTGAGATCAAAAACGAATGGAAAAATGAACTTAACTTACTCAGAAGTATCATTCAAAAAACAGAATTGGTAGAGTGTATAAAATGGGGAGCTCCAACTTATACAATAGCAGGTAAAAATGTAGTTGGTCTGGGAGCTTTTAAAGGCTATGTTGGCTTATGGTTTTTTCAAGGTGCTTTGCTTTCTGATACCAAAAAACTTTTGCTCAATGCTCAGGAAGGCAAAACAAATGCTATGAGGCAAATGAGATTTACTTCCTTGAATGAAATTGATGAAGATACCATTCTATACTATTTGGAAGAAGCCATATTAAATCAAAAGGAAGGTAAGACCGTTCCTATTGCTAAAAAATCGTCTAAGTTTAAAATCCCAACTGAATTAAAACAAGCCTTGGATGCCGATTTAAAGGCAGCTGATATGTTTGCAAAATTCACTGCATACAAACAAAAAGAGTACGCTTTGCACATAGCGCAAGCTAAACGAGAAGCCACAAAATTGAAAAGGATAGAAAAAATAATTCCGATGATACTAAAAGGCATCGGATTAAACGACAAGTATAGAAACTGTTAAAACAATAAGAGCTTACCATTTAGGTAAGCTCTTTTATATTAAAATTTATATCCAGCTTTCTGGATGTCTTTTAAAGTATTGATAGGTTTATTGGGCTGCAATTGCTTGGCTAAAAACTTGTAGATCCTTACACGTATTTCCTTCGCTTTTTTGGTATCCATTCTATCAAATGAATGTCCTCCAGGAACAGCTTGAAAAATTTCATATTCAAATTTCTTACCATCTGCCTTTAGCGATTTTATCAAATGCTCCACCTCCAAAACATTCACATCATCATCATTGGTATTGGTATGAATTAGCAATGGTGTATTCTGAAATTTATGAGTATTCCATGCTGGCGAGCGACGACGATATTCAGCCAAATTATCATTTGCAGTTTTACCAATGTGATAATCTGCTGAATACAAATCTCTGTACGATTGAGTCATATATCCCATTCTTGCAACGAGGTCACTTACCGGAACTCCTGCAAAACCTACTTTATAATCCTTCGGATGATTGAATAAGTTAAAAAGCGTAATCATTCCACCATGGCTCCAACCCATGATTCCAACACGATTCTCATCTACAAAATCGTAATTTTCTATCATGTAATTGCGGCTGGCATAAACGTCTTCGTTTTCCAATCCACCATAATCGATCTTCTCATAATGACCCTTTCCATAACCAGTACTACCACGATATTCAGCTGCAACTACAATGTATTCTTGTGCAATTAATTCACGAACGATATGAGTGTAATAGGTAGTAAAATCACCATGAACACCACCGTGTGGTAAAACCATCAATGGATATTTCTTATTAACATCAATATTTTTAGGAACAAATACATAGGTCCAAAATTTAACTGGATTTCCGGCTCCTTTAGCTGTTGGATTTTTCTCTTTCCATTTTGGAGGACCATAAATGTACAATTTATCGATGTGAGCCACATCTCCTACTCTCTCGAACCAAATGAGGTCATCTACCATTTTCTGCAGACGATCCAGACGGTGATCCAAATTCTGATTGTATTTCTTTAAGTCTTTTAAATCTTCCTTAACGATATCTCCAACTTGCGAAAACGTAGCAAGTGAAACCAGGAGTAACAGACATATACCAATGCCTCTTCTTAATAAATTCATGTTAGGTAGTTTGGGTTGATTGTATAATTGAAAGGACTAATTTATAAAATCTAAAGGAGATTTTAAGAAAAAAGAAGATATTGAACAACAACTCAATTAACTCACACAGTAGATTATTTCAATTCCAATCGATATATTTTGGTAGTCTTATCGGTTATCTTAAACCTATCATCCATGCGATGCCCTACAATCCACATGATTCTCTCACCAGAGCACAACAACCAGGTGCTTTCCTTATCGCTTAAGGAGAATTTTTTATCGATGAAATAATCCGAAACTTTCTTAGTGCCTTTCATTCCAATTGGGCGAAACTGATCTCCTTCTTTCCACTTACGAATAAGCAAAGGGAATTTTAATTTATTCGCATCGAAACAAGCTATCTTAGGACTCGTTGGAAACTTAAAATCAGGAGTTCTATTAATAAATGAAGCTTCCATCTCAATTGGTATATCCGTTTCACAATCGGCCTCTTCGATTTCGTACATATTCTGATCAACTTCTTCCAAGTTTGACAAAATCAGATACTTTCGGTCGCGTAATAATTGATGCGTAGAACTGAAAAATCTTTTCCCAGAAATTGAATCCAATGATTTGGCAATCATTTTCACATCGCGATGATGAAAACCAAATGGTGACAAAATCTCAAACAGATGTGAACTTGGCGAAGGCAATTCTTGCAATCTATGAATAGAAATCATCAATTGATCATCGCGCTGAAAAACCAAATGCAAACGGTTCTCTTCAATTACATCATTATAAATCTGTTCTACTTCACGAAAACGAGCCACATTTTCGGTCATTGTTTTTCGGATAGAAGGATTAATTTCTTCTAAAACCGGAATGATATGATGTCGAATTTTATTTCGAACAAAATCTGTTTCTTTATTGGTAGAATCTTCGCGGTACAGCAAATTATTCTCTTTTGCATAAGCTTCCAACTCCATTCTTGTAAAAGGTAACAAAGGACGAATAATCTTCCCCAGTTTTGATTTGATTCCCGTTAAGCCATGAATACCAGTTCCACGCACCAAATTAATAAGTACAGTTTCGGCAACATCGTCGGCATGATGACCAACCGCGATATATTGATAGGAAAGTAGCTCACGAAGCTGTTCGAACCATTCGTAGCGCAATTCGCGTGCTGCCATTTCTATCGACTGCTTATTTTCTGCAGCATATTCCTTAGTATCAAAATCTTTAGAATAAAAAGGAATTCCATATTGTTCTGCCAAATCTCTTACAAATTCTAAATCACCATCCGATTCATCGCCACGTAAATGAAAATTGCAATGCGCAATAGCACAATCAATTTCCATTTGCTTAAGCAAATGCAGTAAAACAACAGAATCTATACCTCCACTAACCGCAACCAATATCTTCTCATCACGATAAAACAGGTTTTCTTCTTCTACAAAATGGACTAATTTTCGAAACACAATATCAATGATATAATTGGTAATGAATAATTGAGTTTAAACATTCTTTAAAACTCTCATAATTGCTTTTGCCTTTAGCAGACACTCATCGTATTCTTTTTCAGGCTCGCATTGCATGGTTATGGCTCCGCCAACCATAAACGAAAGATAGTTATTTCTTGCGTTGTATTGAATACTTCGGATCACTACATTAAAGTCAAAATCACCTTCAGGCGTAAAATATCCAACTGCTCCCGAAAACAAGCCTCGTTTTGTTGACTCATATCTCTCAATCAACTTCATAGCGCGCACTTTTGGTGCTCCGGTCATCGATCCCATCGGGAAACTTTCTCGAATCGCCTCTACAAAATGAACATCTTCTCTTAATTCAGAAACAACCGTAGAAATCATCTGATGAACCTGTGGAAAACTATAAATTCCGCACAATTCCTCAACAATAACAGAACCTTTTGCAGCAGTTCTCGATAAATCGTTTCGAACCAAATCAACAATCATGATGTTCTCGGCTCTCTCCTTAGGATCCTTAAACAAATCCTCCTTAATCTGCTTATCCTCTGCAGCATCGGCACCACGTTTTGCAGTTCCTTTTATGGGTTGTGATATAATTTTCTTCCCTTGTTTTTTAATGTAACGCTCCGGACTTGCAGACAGCAAATACTGCTCTCCTATTTGGTAAAAACAAGAATAGGGTGTTGGCGAAACTTCCATCAACTTTCGGTAAGTTTGTCGTGGTTTAATGAAAGTATCCTTCGCATAAAATTCCTGGCAAAAATTCACCTCATAAATATCACCTCTTCGAATGTGATCTTTCAGTTTGCCAACTGATTCCAGGTATTCATCACGATTTATTCTACAATTAATTTCAGGAACATTCACTTCCTGCTCTTTTGGTAAATCCAGATTATCAATTTCATCAATTAACCTGAATATCTGTTCCTCGTTAAATTCCTCTTCAAAAAATTCAACAATAAGAGTATCAACGTCCAATATAAAAACCCAACGCGGACGAAAAAAATTCATTTCAGGAAAATACAATTCATCCTGATTATTCGACTCTAGCTCTTCAATTTCATTTTTTAAATCATACCCCAAATAACCAAACCACCAATCCTTGGCATGATCAACAGCTTCGGTTAAATGGTAGAAAAAATCCTGTTTAGGTTCTACTATTTGCAAAGCATCAATTCCTGCAACCAATTCGTAAGTGTTGTACTCAGCCTTCGAATTGGCTTTTTGATTTACCTCATGACTATCTAAAATACAAGCATGATCGAACTTCTTGCTCCAAAACAGCAATTGCTCCTTGAATTTCCTGGTATTGGATATATGAAAAGTAAGCTTTTTTCGCATGCCGCAAATTTAAGTAAAAGATACACAAGAAGCTTTCTGCTTTAGGTAAAACTTTTTTACTCTAATCATCCAAGTCTACACCAATGAACTAGTGTACTAGAAGTGATTTTAAGTACTATAATTTGTGTTAACGAAATTCTATCCTTTATTCCTGCTTGTTGATGCTTTGCTGTTGTAGGTTTTAAGTTTATCTGGACACATCTAATGCTTGTTGTAGTAAGTTTGCAGCTTGTAAGCTGACATTTATAATATTCCGGCGCCGCAGAAAGCTAGAGTAGTAAGAACAAAGCATTGGGATGTTCCGTCAAGTTATTGGCGTGTACATACAAGCCTTTGGCTAGCAACGACAAATCATTGGCTTGTAGCGACGATCCTTTGGCTAGCGACGACAGATCATTGGCTTCTTTCGGAAAGTCTCAGAGATATGTCAACATATCTTTGGCTTGTATCGACAAATATCAAAGTAGTGTCAACAGGTCTTAAAGACTTAAAAACAAGGTATGGATTTATAGGAATTTATTGAAAAATAAATGCAAGCTATCTCAAAAATGCAGAGGAGTTATTCCACACGATTCATCTCAAATGAAAATCCTTTGTTCACATCACCTAAAACTTTCACCTTTACTTTATTCTCACTCAGCTTGTAGTATTGTATTTTATTAGGAAAATCGTGTTTTGCATTTTCGAAGGAATAATAATCATTAATGGTATCGTTCAATTGAAATGAAACCGTAGCTCCCTCGTTCTGATTGGCTACTGTTGCCTGATAAACTACTTTTCCGTTGACCATCTTTATAGCTAAAGTTTCGCTAATCTGTTTATGGTTTTCCTTGATATTATATCCATAGCCTTTTAACTCTTCTCCGTTTTGTTCCCACACTTCGAATTGCTCCTTACCTTCAATCTGCCACGTTCCTTCCAGAAACTCTAACTTTTCTATCTTGGATGTTGAACAGGAGGTGGTGATGATTGATAAAATTAGAATGGCGAGGTTTTTCATAGAAATTTATTTCGTGATCTTTCTAATATCTATAGGTTTCCAATGACGAAAATTAGTCAGAATACAGCGTAATCAAAACAATTGCTCTTTGTAATTCGATAGACTTCATTTATTATTCTTGCTATCTATTTAAATTTTCATTTAAGGATAAGGATTTAAATTAAGAATATGATTTACTTCAGCCCATTCAACAAATTCATATTCTTCAAACTTCCTTACCCACGCCTTCTCGTCTCCCTCCGGAACATGGAAATATATTATAGATCCAGCAATTTCTCCTTCTATGACCTCATTTAATTTTAATATTTCCATTGACTCAATCCAATCCGACTGATAACTTTTATTTTTCATATCAAATAGTCTTGGAAAAATGGTTACAAGCTTTGTTTGATAATGTAAATATCCATTTACAAACCATACATTTCCATCATTTGTGTATGTTTTTGCATTTAAAAAATCCAGTATATATTGCAAACTATCTGAAGGAAAGTCTGAAGTGAATGTTAAAGAATGAATATTTTCAACTTCATGCTCAAATCCATTAATAAAACTAAAAACTTGATCGATTGTATAATTAGCTTTCACCTTCACAAAAACATCAGTAGGTACAAACTGTTCTTTTTCTTCATCTAACTGAGTTTCGGAATCTTTGTCACAAGCTATCATTAAACAAAGTGAAAAAAACAAAATAAATCTATATATTTTCATAATCAATTCTTTTACTGTCAGATGCACATATTTATAGAAGGTTGCGTAAACTAACCAGTAACTTATTAATAATGAAAATCAATACAATCTTCAACTCAACTTATGCAGAAAAGTTACATCAAGCTGAGTGTGATCTTAATTCTACAATAATTTCGACAGAAAGTAATCCAATTCATTTATTTCCGTTTATTATTGATTCAGAATATAAAAAGGCAACCTAATGGCTGCCTTTAATCTACTTCGTTTTGTAGTATTTATAATTTCACAATTACTCGACCTCTACTTTTCTTCTCTAACATCAGATCGATATAAGTATCCAAATTTTCTAATGAGGATTCAATAATTTGCTCCTTATTCTTGTACACATTCCACTCTGAAGCCAATTTGTTCCACACTTTTTGTCTAAGTTCCATTGGGCATTTTTGGGAATCAATACCAATTAAACTGATTCCATTTAAGATGAACGGATAAACAGTCATCACCAAATCACCAGATCCGATATTCCCGCAACAAGTTACATTTCCCATTGGTTTACAAGCCTTCAAAAGTGTATGCAAGGTATTTCCACCAACCACATCAATGGCACCTGCCCAAAGAGGTTTTAACAATGGTCTTCCCGATAGATCATCGCTTATTTCAGATGAAATTCTACTAGCAGCTCCTAAGTCATGCAATTCTTCCTCTCCTCCATTTGCACTAGAAGTTGCTGCGATCACTTCAAAACCTAAAGAGGCTAAAATGCTAATAGCAATGCTACCAACACCACCTAAAGCTCCGGTTACCACAACTGGTCCCATTTCGGGCGTCTGTCCTGCAGCTAATAATCTGTAAACCGAAAGTGCTGCAGTAAAACCAGCTGTCCCGAAAATCATTGCTTCACGCAAATTCATCCCTTTTGGTAAGGATACAACCCATGATTCAGGTACTCGAATGTACTCCGAAAATCCGCCATCGGTATTCATGCCCAAATCATAACTGGTTACAATCACCTCATCACCCACTTTAAATTTTGTTGAAGAAGAATGTTCTACGATTCCAGCAGCATCAATTCCAGGTGTATGTGGATATTTTCGTGTTACTCCTTTATTGCCTGAAACCGACAAGACATCCTTGTAATTCAAAGATGAAAAATACACACGAATTAAAACTTCACCTTCAGGCAAATCTTCAATCTTTCTGGTTTCAATTTTACGTATATATTGTCCATTCTCCTCGCTAATTCGAAGTGCTTTAAATTCTTTGTTCATATCAGATTTCTTATTTATTCTTATCTTGCAACAAAATTACGGGTATTTAATCTACAAATCAATAACTTACAATTCAATAAGATACTAACATTTTGTTCTGAATTGCTGATTATCAACCCATAAAAAATTAAAAGATTTGGAAAAAGGAGTTTGTCCCATCGATACATTTATCAATTACGTGAAAGGAAAACGTAAGGCAACTATTATTTTGCACCTAAAACAGGGAACAAAACGCTATTCCGAATTGGTAAAATTAATTCCTGATGTTAGCGACAGAATGCTGAGCAAAAATCTAAAAGAATTGGAAGAATCGGGATTTGTGGAGAGAAAAGTATATCCTGAGGTGCCTCCTAAAGTAGAGTACTGTTTAAGTAAGTTGGGTAATGATATTCATCCAATACTTATTGCGATGTTTAAAGGAGGCAAACTTCTTGAAAAAGAAATCTCATAAGGAGAATTAATTTAATTTTTTTGAGTCTGATTTTGAAGAGGACTTACTTCTTTCTTAGGCATGTTCATTAGAATAGGAATGGAAAAATAAAAATTAGCACCTTCTCCTATTTCACTCTCTACCCATATATTTCCGCCCAACATTTCTACATAAGCTTTTGATATTGCCAGTCCTAAACCTGCACCCTGTCGAGCATTAACATCATATATATCAGCTTGAATAAATCGTTCGAATATGGCTTTATGTTTGTCTTTAGCTATCCCAATTCCAGTATCCTTCACATAGAATTCCAAGCAATTCTCTTTTCTTACACATCCAAAATCAATAAAACCTCTTTCACAATATTTCAATGCATTTTTCACAAGGTTCATTAATACAGCAAATATTTTTTCATCGTCTGTATTAATCTTTTCCTCTCGTTTTATTAGTTGATCCTTACAGCGCAAAAGCACTCCCCTATCTTCAACCTCTGGTTTAAAAAAATTATAAATTTCATCGAGTTGTTCATTAATATTTGTTTCCTGAATATTCACTTCAGTTAATCCCGATTCAATCTTTGAAATATCCACAATATCATTTATAATATTGAGCATTCTTTTACCACTTTTAGTAATAATTTTAATGTATTTTTCCTGCTTTTCACTATTTAATTGTGGAGTTTTAAGCAAATCTGCAAAACCAATTATCCCATTCATTGGAGTACGAATTTCGTGACTCATATTAGCCAGGAAGGCGGATTTTAGTATATCACTTTTAACTGCTCGCTCTTTTGCAGTAATTAATTCCGATTCATATAACTTACGTTCAGTAACATCTTTTGCCATTGAAATAACAAGTCTTCTGCCATCGTCAAAAGTCCCCAATGGAGCAGAACTAAAATCCCAAATCACCTTCTCTCCGTTAGAAGTGAATATTTCGAACTCTCCATCCTCAATTTTCTTATTGTAAGAGTAAAGTCTATCTATAGATTCTTTAACAACAGTACTTTTTTGCCTGTAAGCTTTTTCCGTCCAATCTGAAATTGTAGGAATCTCCTTATGGGAATAACCGCTTATTTCTGTCCATGAATCACTAATTGCAATTACCTCTCCATCTTCAGCATGAATCATTATTGGGAAAGGAGCAAATAATATAGCTCTACTCAATTTATCCTCCGTATTTCTGACCTTTCTGGTCGCAACATTTACCCGGTAACGTAATAGAACTAGAAAACTTACTAAAACAACCAATATTCCAACTACCATAATAGTGGCATTTTTCAACCATTTAGGAAAAATCTGTATGGTTCCAACATCACCATGCGACCACTTTCGTCTAGCTATATTGTAAACAGAATTACTCTTGTATTTCCACTCCTCTAAATATTGATTCAGTAAGTTTAATATGTCTTTATTTTTCCCCTTTTTAACCGTAAAATAAATATCAAAAGGATTAAAAATAATCCCACTTGAATGCAAATCATACTCTCTGGATTTTGCTGCTCCAAATGTATTGTTCACAACTCCTGCATCCACCTTATTCCTAGCCACTTTACTAAAAACATCATCAGAATCCTCTCCATAGACAAAGGTGCAGTTAACGGATAGCTTTCTTGTTAATTCCTGCAAATACCAGGAATTAATATCCGCTTTCATGATAGCTACTTTTTTGTCTTCTAAATCACGAATTCCATCAATATTTGAAGAGGAATTAACATACACCTCTCCCCAAACCGTTAACAATGGCACCGATGCATAATCCATAAAGAGTACTCTTTCTTCAGTGTATGCCACACTAACTAAAAAATCAACTTCCTCATCTTTTATACATTGTAAACATTGATCCCACGAACCAAAGACATATTTAAATTGTAAATTTTCTTTTTCCTCAATTTCTTTAAATGCGTCAACATAAAAACCCTTTATTTCTCCATTGGTATCTTGATATATGGCAGGATAATAATTGAATGCTCCAACTCGAATCTCTTTTTGAGCACTGGCATACAGTACTATTAATAGAAAATAACATATCGCTAGTAAACTCTTTTTCATTAAGAATTTCTTTTTTCATTTATAAGGATACAGTTCCTTTTGCAAACAGGAATCCCTATTTATCAATTCGAGTCCTTTAAATGTAGCAATTATTTAGATGCAAAAAAAGCAACCAATTGGGTTGCTTTTACTTATAATATTTATTCTAACTACCGTTTGGAGATTAGCTCTACAATTTTAAGAATTACCTCAACTGCTTTCTCCATAGATTCAACTGGAACGTATTCAAATCGTCCATGAAAATTATGTCCTCCAGCAAAAATATTCGGACAAGGTAAGCCCATATACGATAATCGGCTGCCATCAGTTCCTCCACGAATAGGAATCACCATAGGATCAACCCCTACTTGTTTCATGGCTTCTTCCGCTATATCAACTATGTATTTTACCGGCTCCACCTTTTCACGCATATTGTAATACTGGTTGGTCATCTCAATACTTACAGTTCCCTCGCCATACTTTTGATTGAATTCCTCACACAAATCTTGAACAAATTTCTTGCGAGATTCGTAATTATCCATATCAAAATCACGAATAATGTATTGAAGAGTTGAACTCTCTACTCCACCATCCATAGAAATCAAGTGGTAAAATCCCTGGTAGTTTTCGGTTTTTTCAGGAACTTCTTCTTTCGGTAATCGCGTAAGATATTCATTGGCAATCAACATCGAGTTGATCATTTTATCCTTAGCCATTCCCGGATGAACATTTCTGCCTTTAAAGGTTATTTTAGCAAAAGCAGCATTGAAATTTTCATACTGCAACTCTCCTATTTCACCACCATCCAATGTATAAGCAAACTCGGCTCCGAATTTTTTCACATTGAAAAAATCCGCTCCTTTACCAATCTCCTCATCAGGTGTAAAACCAATATGAACAGTTCCATGCTTAATTTCAGGATGCTTTGCTAAATATTCTATTGCGGTAATTATCTCAGCAACTCCCGCTTTGTCATCGGCACCTAATAGCGTAGTACCGTCTGTAGTAATCAAAGTTTGTCCTTTGTATTGTGTTAATTCAGGAAAATCTGCCACTTTCATTACAATATTCTCTGCCTGATTTAAGACAATATCTTCTCCATTGTAGTTCTCAACAAACTGAGGGTTTACATTTTTACCTGAAAAATCGGGGCTTGTATCCATGTGAGCAACAAAACCAATTGCAGGTACTTCATGATCTAAATTGGATGGAAGTGTTCCCATTAGATAGCCATTCTCATCTAAACTCACATTTTCAAGACCAATTTCTTCCAATTCATTTCTCAATTCCTCAGCCAAAACCATTTGACCTGGAGTACTTGGAGTTAATCCTGTTTCTGTATCCGATTCTGTGTCAAATTTTACGTATCGGATAAATTTATCGGTTACGGTACTCATATCTAGTGTTTGTTTTAATAATGCATAAATAAACGCTTCCCAGTAATTGGTGAAGCGTTACAATATTACAAATGATATTTTAAAATTCTATCTCTTTTCAATTTAAACATCATCCGACTTAAACTGAAATCCTAATCTTTTTCCTGTTGGAATTCTGGCGTTCTGTATTTTCTCAAAAATCTGTGCAACCGACATGATTTTAACATTGTCGTATGGTGGCACCAACAAATCAAAATTTAAAGAATAGTTGATAGCAGTTTCTACTATTACTCGTAAACTTTCCTTATTTGCCTTACTTGCCGATAAATCAGTTTGCAACAAACCCATTTGTCTCTTACCTTCAACAATAAAGTGCTTTTCTCGATTAATAAAAATACGAGCTACCAAATAGCCTAAATCCTCGTATCGTGTGTACTTAAAGGAATCAGCAAGGAAATTATAGATGTTTATTATACCGGAATAAGCATTATCGGGATTACTTTTCACATAGTTTTGTTCCCAAACATTGTGATCCCTGTTGAACTGAAAAACATTGGTATGTAAACTAAATATTAAGATATCCGAAGCAACCTTTATTTGAAATTCAAACTCACCTTTGTCTTCATATTCCAACAATACCTTTTCATCCGCATCTAATAATTCTGCATTGTATTCAATTACCAGATCTTCCAAAACTTTGCGCAGATCTTCAAAAATATCCTTAGTGTTCTGATAAACCTTTTGTTTTAGTGTGGCTTTATCCCTAATTGTATTAAGGATTGCAGTTTTTGTATTCAATATGTTCATTGTATAGTTGTTTTAGAGGAATATAAATATACAAAAAAACAGTCACCGAAATATCGATGACTGTTTTATTATGATTGTGTATTATTCTTCTAGTATGCTTTGGCAAAAACAACTCTCTTCTTCGAAGGTTTACCTGAAATCATACAAACACCCTCTTCCTCTTCACCATCAAAAGGAATACAACGAATGGTTGCTTTAGTTTCATTCTTAATCTTCTCTTCTGTTTCTGCTGTTCCATCCCAATGAGCAAGGAAGAAACCTGTTTTTGATTCCAACAGCTCTTTAAACTCTTCGTAAGAATCAACCTTAGTTGTTTTCTCAGCTCTAAAGTCTAATGCTTTCTGGAAAATATTATCCTGAATCTCTACCAATAATTTCTCAATTACTTCTTCAATACCATCAATTGGTAAGGTTTCCTTAGTTAAATTATCACGTCGAGCCAATTCAATGGTTCCATTTTCCAAATCACGGTTACCGATT
>Ga0209272_10000342_pt1 | contig 42556 bp, 39 predicted proteins | sample tdDd002_FD_187125 | JGI IMG/M metagenome (GOLD analysis project Ga0209272, IMG submission 187125) | Marine sediment microbial communities from the Atlantic coast under amendment with organic carbon and nitrate - tdDd00.2 (SPAdes)... | ecosystem: Environmental > Aquatic > Marine > Coastal >...
GGTTCGAATCCTATATCGCCCACAATTGTATAACATACACACAGTCTTCTCGGGCGATTAGCTCAGTTGGTTCAGAGCACTTGGTTTACACCCAAGGGGTCATAGGTTCGAATCCTATATCGCCCACACCGAGAAATAAAAAGGAAGTTTTCAAACGAGAACTTCCTTTTTTTATTAAACCATTTTTCCACAATATGTTTTCGAACGACCAGTGGAATCCTATCCATAAGAAAAGCCTGTATCCTCATATTAAAAAGAATCCCAAATATTAATAAACTGGCACCTGATCGTTAGAAATCACTAGAAGAGTAGAACGATTTTGACTCAAATCTTAAAAACGGAAAAAAGGGGACCTGGTGTTTCATCTGGAGTCAGAACTTCAATTTTAATTATTCCTACCTCTAAAAAATGGCAAGTATATCTTGTAGAATGACTTGACTGAAAATTTTCTTGCAAAAATTTTAAAATAATTGCCTAAAGATTAATTTCAACAAAGGCCCATCATTACAAGCCTAACAAACGTTTTACTTATGTCAAGGTGAAAATGTCAATATCCTATTTTAGCAAGCTGTTGTTTTTTTACATATATTTACATTCACACAAATAAAACAATATTTCATCAGTATTTTAAATAACTTCGTCACATCAATATTGATATCGATATAAGTTAATATTTTAGTCATATTATGTACAAATCGCATAAAAAAATGTATTTTTTTTGACTTTTTTCAACAATCATAACGAATTGATTATGCGAGCGTTATGAAAATTGATTAATTGATTATTATTTTTTTTTTCATTTTACTGGGTTACTTTTTGCAAGAAAAGGGAATAAAGGGGTAGATAACATGGATTACACAACAGAAGCAATTCTCGAGGGAATTGGAATGAGCAATAATGATGTATTGAATTACATCTATCGCAAGTTCTTCCCTGACACTTGCAGATTCGTTGAAAATAATAGTGGAACTAGTGAGGACGCACGCGACCTTTTCCAGGAGGCTATTATCGTAATCTATCGAAAATTAAAGAAGGCACCTTTGGTGCTAACCTGTAATTTTAGAACGTATATCTACTCTGTATGCCGACTATTGTGGTTGAAAAAACTAGAAAAAAGAAATGATAATCTTGACTTAGTCAAGTCAGATGTGGTACTCGACCAGCAGATTGATGATGTAAGTAAATCTTACGAACAAACTGAGAAGTATCGATTGTATCAAAAGCACTTCAAAAAGATGCCAGCTGACTGTCAGGAAATCATGAAACTGTATCTGGAAAAAGTTTCAGCTAGAGAAATTGCAAAAAAATTAGGCTTTGCAGGAGAAGATTACGTTAAATCTAGGAAATATAAGTGCAAGCAAACACTTATTTTGAATATTAAAAGCGATAATCAATTTACTGAAGTATGATGAATGACAAAGACTTTGATCGCCTGGAAAATTATTTGGACGGCGAACTAAACGAAAATGAAATCTTAGATCTTGAACAAGATCTAATGGACGATCTCGATTTGGAGATGGAATTAAATCTTCACACAGAGATAAACGAAGCCATAATGGAAGAAGATATTATGGATTTGAGGAGCAAACTCGAAGCTATAGAAATACCTTCCACTACTGAAGAAAAAAGAAAGGTGAGATTCCATGGCAAATGGAGAATTGCAGCCGCTTCTATGATTCTTTTTATTGGAATTGCCAGTGTGTATTACATGTTGGGTAATAAATCTTATTCCAATGAGGAAGTCTTCATGAACTATTACAAACCATACAGTATTGTAATCAATACGCGTTCTGGTGAGACCAATGAGTCAGACAAGGTACTTGTTCAGGCTCTCAAATCTTATGAGTCGAAAGACTACCGGGCAGCACTCTCGCTATTCCAAACGATCCTGGATAAGGACAGCACAAATTTAACGAGTAATTTCTACTCCGGAATTTCTAATATTCAAGTGAAGGAATACCCTAAAGCGAATAAAAATTTCACCCGGGTTTTGGATCATAAAAACAACCTGTTTATTGAACAATCTGAGTGGTATTTAGGATTTTGCTACCTAATGACTAACGAAAGAGAGAAGGCTAAAGTCACCTTTAGCTCGATAGCTGAAGGAAACAGTTTTTACAGAACCAAGGCTAAAGAGATTCTCAAACAGCTGGAATAAATCAAGTCATCATACTTTGATATCATATAAGGATTGTTCTCTAAGAACAATCCTTTTTTATGTAGTGACATGTGTAAAATATCGTATTCGAAGAGGTGTAGAGATAAAGCAGGGATGGGATCGTCCCAAACGGTTCTTAACAATTCATAAAATCGCTTCTAAATCATTCATCCTATAAAGCAAGGTTCTCCTTCAAAAAGGTTTTAAACGAAGCTCAGAGCCAGAATGCTGTCCCACTACAGGGGTAGACAATCAATACCTCTCCAAACAGTCTGAGTTTATGAATAAGCTTTCCCGAAAATTTTCAGATTCAAATACAAATTGTTCTTATTGCAAAACTTTCTGTTTTAATGATTTTGATACCGAGCGCTGCCAAAAGAAATAAAGACCTCCAAACAGTAGCGTGGCACCCAAAAACATGATTAGCTTATTAAGCATACTAAACTCAAACAGAGTTTCTGTACTACCAATGGCAACATAACCCGACCAAAAGTAAGGATGTGATTTTAAGGGATCAGCAGAATCCAGATACTCCAGTTTCGCTTGTTGAAGTGCCACATCTTTAGGATAGCTTTGAGATAAAAATTTATAGAAACTGGTCATCAGTGAAGAACCGGATAAATCTTCAACGGTCCATAAAGTCATTATCAAGCTTGGACATCCCGAATAGAAGAAACCACGAGCCAAACTCATCACGCCCTCTCCTTTTAAAAGCTTACCATCCCCGGTATTACAGGCACTTAAAACGACCATGCGAGCTTTAAGATTCATATTATAAATCTCATGTGTATTCAAGAGGCCATCGTTTAAGCTATCACCTGATTGAGAGAAAACCAGCTTGGAAAACATCGGGTTTTCTTCATCAAGAATGGTGTGCATCGCCAGGTGCAGGACATCGAACTTCTCAGCCTTTTCTTTAAAAGAGGTTTCAGTGGCCAAATCGTCCATATAAGTTTCACCGTCGATAATCTGGGAAATAGTCTCAACTTCAATTTTAGCACCCGGTAAAGGATAGAGTTTTGTATCGTAGCTTCGTTTTGTAAGCAGAATTGAATCGCTGACATTATCATATGAGGGCGCATAAGCCAGTAATTTTTGGCTTGTCCAGTTCGAATACGACTTCTCTGGTCGCTTATAAGCGATTGTAGCCGAGTTTTGATAACTAATTGGGTTATGACGGACCAAATAATTTAAATTACGGTAATTAACGCTCTGAGCATCGCCTTTCTCTTTAAGTAAAACGCCAAAAGGGATATAGGCCAGTTTTCCATCGGGCACAATAATCAGACGTTTGTTCTCCATATGCTCTTCGAAAGGTTCGAGCATGAACTGATAAAGCTGATGGGCTGCAGCAATATAATCCTGGTAATATTTGATGCTATTACCAGAAAAATCATTGGTCCTTAAACAGGCTCTGATATCTTCTATGCTCTTCTCCAACTCGCCTTCTCTCAAGGTCATTTTATTCATTTCAAAAAGATCACGACCAAAGGCAAATGAGTATAAACTGGAGTCAGTCAAGGCATATTCAACTAAGATTTCATCCTCTTTGAGCTGATTCTGTAGTTCTTTCGCAGAAATACTCGCATTATCATATTTCAAGGCGTAATATTCCGGATGATCAGTCTCAAATCGCTTTACCATTTGTTCATATTCTCCATTCAACCCAAAAAGAGTATGGCGCCAGTTAGAGATCGAATCAAGTTGTGGTTGGCGTTGCAATCTCTCCTGGTAGATCTTCTCTCGATAATCAGCAATATCCTGCTTTAATTGACTTTCCAGTTGCTGTAAATCTTCTGGAATCCCACCAAACGTCTTGGCATCAACATCGTTTAAATAATTACGGAGACTGGAAGATTTCGCGCGCTCAGAATATTTAAAGGCCTTCTCTTTATAAAGTGGTTTACCAGTAAGTTCAAACAATTTGAAAGCGACATCAATGGCCAGATTGTAGGTTTCATGCTCATTGGCGTTTAAAGCCAATTTTGATTCTTCATCCTGGTAAGCAATCCTGATTTGGTCAATAATATCAACACATAAATCGACGGTTTCGAGGGCTAATTTTAAATGAGAAATATCTTTACTTTTTTCATAGAGATTCTTCAAGACAGCGGCCTTATCATCCAGAATTTCAACAGTCGATAACTGACCATCGATCTGTTCCAGAGAGGGATTATCGTTTAAATCTTCCCCATGAAAATCGTAGGTATTGGAAACCAAGGCCTTTTGATAATAGTCTAAAGCCAATTGATATTTCTCCTGCTTAAAATAAAAACTACCAAAATTCTTTAGACAATGTGCAGTATCCGGATGTTTTAGTCCAAAATTAGACAAATAGATGTCGTAGGATTTATTTAAATACTCTTCCGCAAGTGAAGGATTATTATTTTCAGAATGAAAGATAGCGTAGTTCATATAAAAACTTGCCAATTGGTAATTTTTCTTTCCATTTCGTTTGATTGATTCCTCAATACACAATTTCAAATAGTGATCTGCCTCCTTTTTATGTCCTAATTCTCTATAGTAGTTTCCTATATTGTTAAGTGTTATTGATATATCTGTAGCTTTTTGTGATTTTTTAATTTCCAGCCCTTGTAATAAATATTTTAGTGCATTATTAAAGTCGCCACTTTTTTTATAAACAACACCTAAACTACTTATTGTAGCTGCCCGCCATCGGGATGCAGAAGGATTTTGATCTATTATGAAAAGGGCTGCTTCATAGTATTTAAGTGCTTTTACATTATCTTTTAAATAAAAATAGATTTTACCCATATTGATGTAAACAGGAGCCAATTTACCAGAATATTCACCAAAATGGTTCTTACAGATATCTTCAGCGGGTTTAAGGTAAGTTAAGGCATCTTTGTAGCGCCCCAATCTAATAAGCAGTACACCATAATTCACCTTATATCTATAAAGAAGATGAAAGTTTTGAAGCTCATTTTCTTTAATAGACTCTTCTGCTTGGTGAAAATATTTTTCAGCCCCATCATTATTCCGAACTCGAAGTTCTGCCACAGCCTTATTAAATAAATCCAATAGGGTTGAATCGGCAGAAGTAATCACTTCAGTCTGAAAAGAAAGACTTGGAATGGAGGCTTTTGTATGAGAAATTGAACCCAAAATCATAAAAAAGCATAAGCAAAGGATTAAATATTTAAAAAATTCTTGATTTTTTTTCACAATCGGAAAATAGTTTTAAATCACTAACTATAAGACTAATACACATACCACAAAACACTAACAATAAGTAAAACTTTACATTTTTTAAAAAAAAAACACCTTTCGCGGGTTACTTTTTATCAAAAAAGGGAATAAAGGGGTGTAAAACGATTCCAATATTCACTTTATAATTTAAATAACCATGGAAAATTTTGAAATTCTTAACCCAGCACAATTATTAAACGTAACAGGTGGTCATAATGAACTAACTTCAAAAGATGAATTAGACGAAGCTATTGTTTAATTTTTATTATTTTTCCTAAAGATATACGATTATGACTAATTTTGAAATTCTTAACGCAGAACAACTTTTAAATATTACAGGTGGGCATAACGAACTAACCTCAAAAGATGTTTTAGACGAAGCTATTGTTTAATTCAGTACTCAAACAATAAGTTTTATGCAAACACCGTTTTGCAAAAGATAAAAGTGGTCGTAATTACAAAATACATCCACAACACTCTGAAAACAATACCCAATTAGAAAAGATTCCTGCATGGAGAAACGTCCGACTTACTGTGAGCTAGAAGAACAGCTGGCAGAGGCATTACGCAGAGCAAAAGGAGCAGAAGAATTAAAGAATGCTTTTTTAGCTAATATTTCGCACGAAATACGCACGCCTATGAACGCCATAATTGGTGCCTCGGACATCTTACGCGACGAATCTCTTGATAATGAAGAAAGAAATGAATTTGCTTCTATACTAAATGTTAGCAGCCGTTCACTTCTCGATTTACTCAATCGAATTATCGATTTATCCCAATTGGATTTAGGACTCATGAAACTAAATGAATCCGAAATCGATCTTGAGGCAGTCATCATTAGATTATTTACAATCTATGAAGACAAAATCAAAGTTCTAAATAAAGCAATTAGAATTTCTTACCAACTCGATTGTATCAACCCCAATATTATAATTGATGGTGAAAAGCTTGAAAAATCAATAAGCTATCTACTTGACAATGCCATTAATTTTACCCAATCGGGAGACATTATTCTATCTTGTAGTTTACTAGAAGATCAGATGATTAAGATCTTTGTAAAAGACACAGGTTCCGGTATTAGTCCTGAAAAACAAGAAGCCATATTTGAACGATTCAATCAGGTTGATAATTCTTATACCCGCAAGCAATCTGGTGCTGGCATTGGTTTAAGTCTATGTAACCGATACATGTCCCTTATGAAAGGTTCTATAAATCTTGAATCTGAATTAGGTAATGGTTCAACATTTCACCTAAGTGTTCCGGCACAGTATAAGCCAGAAGATCTTGAAGCCATCCAGGCTACGACGTGCATCCAAAAAGAAAATATTCTTGTAGAATAATCTACAAAATTCAACTTCCCTTTCTATATCAATAACGAAATCAGTTCAATTCTTGAACTGTAGATTCCTATACCCAAATTTTTACGGCTCAATTTCTTATCTTTAATTACTGAATGTGATTTTAATACCGTTTGGTATTTGATCCCGGAAGTTTTAGGGAAATCGTATCTGCACACTCCGATTATTCTGAGTGATACTGATTGTCAAATACCTATCGGCATTATACCAACAAATATCAATTTTATAATGGTACAAGACTGAAACTATGCCTAAAAGAAAAAAAATCGTTGTCCTTTCAGGTGCAGGAATTAGCGCTGAAAGTGGTTTAAGAACCTTCCGTGAAATGGGTGGTTTATGGGAAGAATACGATGTGATGGAAGTAGCCAGCCCACAAGCCTGGGAGAGAGATCCTGAATTGGTTACAAAATTCTACAACGAAAGACGCAAACAACTTATCAATAGCCAACCCAACGATGGGCATCTGATTTTACATCAACTTGAGGAACATTTCGATGTTGAAATTATCACTCAGAATGTCGATGATTTACACGAAAGGGCTGGTAGTACAAAGGTCCTACACCTGCACGGTGAATTGAGAAAAGCCAGAAGCACTGTAGATCCAAGTCTCGTGTATGAGCTTGAAGACTGGGAACTGACGCCTGATAGTAAGTGTGAAAAAGGATCCCGATTAAGACCCCATATCGTTTGGTTTGGAGAAGAAGTGCCAGCCATATCAAAAGCTGTGGAGATTGTCTGTAAAGCGGATATACTGATTATTGTAGGCACCTCAATGAATGTGTACCCTGCCGCAGGATTAATCGATTATGCACCCTCTTCCTGCCCTATTTACATTATCGACCCCAACGAGGTAAACATGTCCTCATTTGGTAATCGAAACTTTATCAGGAAAAAAGCCAGCATTGGTATGAAAGAACTCTATCAGATACTGATTTCGAACTCATAAGCCTAGTTTTCGAAAAAAAGGAGCTGCTCTTCATACAGAGCAGCTCCTTTAATTTTGACTTATATTTCAATTTTCTTATTGAAATTTAATCCAGGTCATCTTCTTCATTAGATGTAGCAAAGTCTCGAGAGGATTTCAAAAGATTTCCAGCATAAAGAACTAAATTCTTAGTTTCATTCAAAATTCCTAGGAACAGAACAGAATTTCTGGTTCCGACCTTTTCTGCTTTAATTCGTCTGATTTGCTCTTTTCTAAACTTCTTAATTGATTTCAGTATAGCTTCCTGCATCTCAAGAACAGAATCGATATTCTCAGGTTGATAGTTTCTGTCGTTAATAATCGAATTGATGCGAGTAAAAAACTCAGATAACTTCCCTTGAATAATATTCAATTCTTCGATTTGTTCTGGTGCCAGTGCCTTATGATTGTTATCGATATAGTCATAAACAGGCTCAATTATAAAACTCATAGCATGTGCCATTTCACGTAGGTAATCGATCAACTGGACGTAGAATGGACCTGAATAAACACCATCCTCACGAAGAATCTTAACCATATCAGGTACTTGATTCTTAATCGTTTTTACTTCGGTATCCAGCTTGTTTACTTTCTTAGAACACTCTTTAAGCTGTGATCTGTCTTCGTAAGCCAATCCGGTAATCATTTTTTGATAGATACCAGGAATCTTAGCAGTTAAGGCCGATACGGCATACGTACATTGCTCAGCGGCATCCCCTTTTATAATTAATGAGTCTTCATCAGTAGATTCTTTAGCTTCAATTTTGCGTCTGTGGATCATATGCGAGCGAACAACAAAGAATATGGCAAGCCCTAGTAAGCCAAATATGGCTACTCCGCCAAACCAATTAATTAAATTGGCAAAGATAAAGGCAGCGGTAAAAGCACTAAAAGCAGTAAAAAACCATCCTCCAATAACGGTAATGACACCAGTAATTCGATAAACAGCAGAATCACGTCCCCAGGCTCTATCAGATAAGGAAGTACCCATGGCTACCATAAAGGTCACGTAAGTCGTCGATAGTGGCAGTTTAAGTGATGTTCCAATGGCAATAAGAATACTTGCTACAGTCAGGTTTACTGAGGCACGAATCATATCGAAAGCCGGCATGTCTTTCTTGTCGATACCAGCGACTGCAGCAGGTTGTACAAAACGCTGTTCAAGACTCTTCTGAACACTTACAGGAAGAAATCTTCTTAAACGATTATTTGCTGATAAAGATCGGCGAACAATAAGACGTCCAAAATAAGAAGAACCAAAACGCTCATCTCCTTCATTCTGATTACTCAAACTAAGTTCAGTTTCTGTAACAGATCTTGCCTTCTTCGAAAACCAAAGTGTCACAGTCATAACGATACCAGCAATCAATAAAAGGTAAGTTTCAGTTTGTACTTTACCTGATAGCATTTCCATAGTTAAGCCATATGGGTCGCTGGCTCCACTCGCAATAAAGGCCTGGAAAGATTTAAAACCAGCCAATGGTACACCAATAAAGTTAACCAGGTCGTTACCAGCAAAAGCCATAGCCAGGGCAAATGTTCCAACCAATACAATAACTTTGAGGATATTCAGACGAACAAGCCACACCAACAATTGAAGGATGACAGTCCAGCCAACAAAACAGGAAACAAGAATAGTTAATGTGTTACTCTTGATCCAAATAAGCATGTCTTTAGAGATAAATGAAGATCCCTTTGCTCCTTTTATCAGGATAAAATAAGTTATTGCAGTAATGGCAAAGCCACCAAAAATAGCACCGAAATATTTAAATCTTTTTTCGTATTTGTAGGTAAAAATAATTCTTGTAATATACTGAACCAATGCTCCTGCTGAAAATGCAATGACGACACTTAAGAGAATACCCGTTATAATGGCGAGGGCTTTGGCTGAGTTGATATAGTTACCTAAATCCAGAAGGGTTTGATCGGAGGAGTTCATAATTTTAACAACCGCAACTGCAACAGCTGCACCCAGCAACTCGAACACAATAGAAACGGTTGTAGAAGTAGGCAGACCAACAGTATTATAAAAATCCAGCAGAATGATATCGGTTAGCATCACTGCCACAAAGATGATCATGATTTCTGCGAAGTAGAATTGATCAGGATGAAAAATACCCTTTCTGGCCACTTCCATCATACCACTCGAGAAGGTTGCTCCAACAAGAATACCCAAACTGGCAATGATTAAAATTGCCCAACGAGGCGCGGCTTTGGATCCGAATGCTGAATTCAGGAAATTAACGGCATCATTACTTACCCCAACTATGAGGTCAGAGATAGCCAGTGCGAATAGCACAACAACAATAATTAAATAAAAATTATCCATGTTTTCGTTTATAAGTTCATGACAAATCTACAAACAGGAAAAAAGGAGGGTGTTTCCTAAATTTTACCTTTGTGTTAACTTAAGGTTAACTGATGCAAAGAGAGCCTATACAATTAAGGGAATTCACTTTACAGTATCTTTAAATATGTAAATTTTAGATGAAACAAATTTAAGGCAGGAATTTAAAGTTTAGGACAAAATCCATTCCTTTGCGGCTTCAGGAGTACTGAAGGGATTTGATGTATAACCTTCTTCTTTTGCTTTAAATAAAACGGGAATCACGAGATCTTTGGGTTCAATAGTTATTAAAGCGATTTTTGAGCCACCAAAAATATTGATATGTTTTTTATAAAAATTTGATATCTCGATAAATCTATTCACTTTAAAATTAAAACTTGACTGACGAAAATCCAGAATAAATCCTTTAACCTCTTGGGGTATTAATTTATTTTCAAATGCAAACTCCCATGAAGTTAAAATATCCTCTATAGATATCATACCAAAGTAATACTTATAAAGAATTGCCGTTTCTGAATCAAATACGTATTTGAAATTATCACTCATCTCTTAATAGGGTATAGGTTTGGTCGATTGTAAGATCAGTTGTGAATAAACAAAAAAAAACTCACAATCAGGATGACTTTTGTGAGCTTTAGAAACAATTAATTTCAAAAATAATAGAGTTAAAACCCTCTATCATTTAGCTTCCTTATCAATTTCAGATTTATTTAGTTTAACTAAGAAATCGGCGGTTGCTAAATTTAATGCGATAGGTACATTATTTAAAACAGCAGTTCTAATTAGAGTTTGGATATCGTGCTCATGACCATGTGGGGTTTCGACATCGATAAGAAAAATAACTTCATCTACTTTACCTTCTAAAATCTGTGCGGCCAATAAGATATCACCGCCATTGGGGCCATGACCAAAACCTTCAACTTCAAGATCTAAAACAGAGTTTAATAACTTGGATGTATTTGTAGTTCCAATCAATTTGTGTTTTTTCAATTCATCAAGGTGGCGTTTAACCCATGCCAACATCTCGCTCTTTTTCTCATTATGAGCTACTAATGCAATTCTTTTCATATATGTTTAAATTAAATTTTTTACCAAATAAAAGTCACCATACATTCATCTTTCGACATTTTGGTAACTTAAAAATGGCTCGTTTTATATCCCGTAATAATTATTTTTAAAGCCATAATGGGCCTTTTAATACTTTTGAAAAGTGAGTCATCATAAATCCTTAGTCTTCACTATCATCTGAAGTTCCCAAAAGTAACAACCAAAAATAGACAGAATATTAATGAAAACAGTATGTTCAATGTTAATTAAAGATTATTATCACTTTGGGGTTTGGCTAAATCTGTTATATTTGTTAGTAAATTGATTTGCATTATATTAAATTTGCACCGATATGAATAACAGATATAAATTTGCTTTTATAGCAATACTCAGTTTAACCATAGGTATGAGTGCCTGTAAGGAAGAAAATAAAACACTGAATAATCCTAAAACCACTCAAAAAATTGTAAGTTCTAAAACTAAGCCTGTTAAGAAAAGGGTGGCAAAAACAGTTACAACAAAGCCAATTGTAAAAAAAGCGACTAATAAATATTTCTTAATATCAGCAAGTTTTAAGAGTAAATCGAATGCTGAAAAAATGAAAAACACTCTTCAAAAGGACGGGTATGATTCACAAATAATTGTAGCTTCAAATAATTTTTATCGAGTATCTTACAAAGGTTTTTCAAACAGAGTAGAAGCTTTTAAAGAACTAAAACGGGCTCGTACTACAGAAGGTCGAGAAGACGTTTGGTTGCATATTAAGCATTAACTATATTTGATTATATGAAGTCGTTTAAATACAGCTTAATTTTCCTAATATTCCTCCTGGCAGCTTGCAGTAAGAAAAAACTGACCAAAGTTGATCGGACTAATATTACTGAGCTTACGGCTTACAGGGAAATTCCTAAAGCCCCAACGGCTCAAAGTCAGGAATTATCAAAAAAATATTCACTGACCCAGATACTCGAGAATCGTTCATTATTTAAATATCATATCGTGGGCGCAAGTAGTTTGAAAAAGAATTCTGCCCTCAATACCAGCCAACAACTTTATAAAAAAGGCTATCCGTGCCGGGTTATCGAAAGTAATGGGAGATATAGGGTGATTATACAATCCTTTTCAAACAAAACAGTTGCTTTAAAAGAACTTAAACGCTTGAAAAAACTTAATCACAAACCTGATTTGTGGATTCTAAAAAACTAAAAAAAGAGCTCGATTGAGCTCTTTTTTTGTGTGCGTTAATATCTAAATCATCACATTAATAAAGGCATAATCTTAAGATATTATCTGTACAGAAGGGTCGTGAGTACGACGAAAAAACCCAGTAGAAACCCAACATATATTTGAGTGGGCTCGTGTAATTTAAGTTTCATTCGGGAAAAAGCCAGAAAACCTGATGCAAATAATGCTGCCATAAATAATCCACGAAGCGAAGTCGAAAAACGGATAGAGAAAGTAAAGATCAAAGCACACAAACCACCAATACCGGCCATATGCAAGCTTATCTTCCACCAATAAGAGATAATCAGCAGGAATGCCAAGCTAATAATACCTGCAAGCTGTAAACGGGCAAAAATTGCACTCCCAGGTAATTTCATCAACAAATAAAATCCCAATATATAGGACATGATAGCCATGATCAAGGGAATCATCCTGTCCTTTCGTTCAGTCAAGCCATAACTGCTAATCAGTGAATAGGATTTTAACAGGGGCAAGCAGCTCACTGGTAAGAGAACAGTTGTAATAAAAACAATAAGATAAATTGCTTTTACAAGCGTAAATGGGGTAAAGTCGAAAAAAGTATTGGAATGAAATATTAAATAAATGGAATATAAGGGCATTAACAATGGATGGGCAAGCCCAGATATTATTCTTGAATAATTCATGTAAAGTAAGTTGAGATTAAAGTTCTTTTCTTAATCGTGCCACAGGAATATTTAGCTGCTCACGATACTTAGCCACTGTTCTACGGGCAATTACGTAGGATTTCTCCTTTAAAATGGCAGCTAATTTATCATCTGTTAATGGCTTCTTTTTGTCTTCATTATCGACACACTCCTGTAATATATTCTTGATTTCTCGAGTAGAAACCTCTTCGCCATTGTCAGTTTGTAAACCTTCAGAGAAGAAATATTTCAGAGAAAAAATACCAAAATGAGTTTGAATATACTTCGAATTTGAAACACGGGAAATCGTTGAAATATCTAAAGATGTCAGTTCTGAAATATCTTTCAGGATCATCGGTTTCAATTTCTTTTCATCTCCTTCAATAAAGTAGTCGTGTTGAAAGTCGATGATCGCTTTCATACTCAACATGAGTGTATTTTGTCGTTGACGAATGGCATCGATAAACCACTTGGCAGAATCCAGCTTTTGTTTGACAAACATCACCGCATCTTTCTGGTCCTTTGACTGATTACTTTTATTCTTCGAATAGTCATCAATCATATCGGCATACGACCGACTGATATGTAAATCAGGAACATTGCGGGAATTTAAACTCAAATTCAGTTCTCCATCCTCCTCTTCTAAAATAAAGTCGGGAATAATGGTTGGCGATGGTTTTGACATGGGATTTACAAAAGCACCACCAGGTTTAGGGTTTAATTTTAATATTTCATCGACAGCACATTTAAAATCTTCGTCGCTTATATTCAAACGTTTCTGAATTTTATCGTAATGCTTTCGCGTAAACTCATCGAAGTGCTTTTTAAGGATTATATGAGCCAGTTTCACATCCGGATTATGTGAACCTTTTCTTTTAATTTGTAAAAGCAGGCATTCCTGAAGGTCACGGGCACCAATACCAGCTGGGTCGAAATCCTGAATTACATGCAACAATTCAACCAGTTCCTCAAAAGAGGTATCAATTCCGGTAGAAAAAGCTAAATCGTCAACAATACTATCTATATCGCGACGTAAATAGCCATCTTCATCAATGTTACCAATTAAGTATTCTGCCAAAGCGGCCTTTTCAGGAGATAGAATTCTTAAGCCCAATTGAGAAATTAATTGCTCATGAAAAGTTGTGCCTCCAGAGAAAGGAATGTCCTCATGCTTATCGTCCTTAGAATAATTTTGAGCAGCTAATTTATAAGAAGGCGTATCATCATCATCCATATAATCTTCCAGTGAAAATTCTTCCTGGTCTTTATCATTAATCTCCTGATCATCCTCCTGTAAATCTTCCTGAACAGCTTCATCACTGCCCCCTTCGTCAAGAACCGGATTCTCTTCCAACTCTTTTTTTATTCTTTCCTCGAGTTGCAGAGTTGGAAGCTCAAGAAGTTTTATCACCTGAATTTGCTGAGGTGATAATTTTTGTAATAATTTTTGTTGTAAACTCTGCTTAAGCATATATATATTTAACTATAATTCAGATGAAATGATACCTATTACTTGTGTTTTTTATTAGCAAATATCAATCCACAAAAGATAAGTAAATTAAATAAAGGTAAATATACTAGCTGAAAGATTGAATTGAAAGTCTTTTGTCAGAAAAATTAAGGAACAAAAAAAGTCGATTCACAATTGAATCGACTTAATTATATGTCTTGAATTTATATATTAAAATTCAGCATTCTTTGGTGTACGTGGGAATGGGATCACGTCACGGATATTTCCCATACCGGTAACGAATAGCATCATACGTTCAAAACCTAACCCGAAACCTGAGTGAGGAGCAGTTCCAAAACGACGTGTATCTAAATACCAATCCATTTCTTCAGCTGGAACACCCATTTCTTTCATACGAGTTACCAATTTATCGTAATCTTCCTCACGTTGCGAACCTCCAACAATTTCACCAATACCCGGGAAGAGAATATCCATTGCCCCTACGGTCTTTCCATCATCATTCTGCTTCATATAGAATGACTTAATTTCTTTTGGATAATCAATCAGGATAACTGGCTTTTCGAATTTCTTCTCAACCAAATATCTTTCGTGCTCCGACTGAAGATCAGCTCCCCAACCTTCGATCACATATTGGAATTTTTTCTTCTTGTTAGGCTTACAGTTACGAAGAATATCAATAGCCTCAGTATAAGTCAAACGAACAAAATCATTTTCCAATACAAATCTTAGCTTCTCGATTAGTTCCATTGAACGCTCATCAGCTTTCTTTCCCTTTTCTTCTTCCTGTAAGCGCTTGCTTAAAAATTCCAAATCGCTCATGCAGTTGTCCAAAGCATATTTAATCATATACTTTAGGAATTCCTCAGCCAAATCCATATTGTCTTTCAGATCGTAGAAAGCCATTTCTGGCTCAATCATCCAGAACTCAGCAAGGTGACGCGTTGTATTTGAATTCTCTGCTCGGAAAGTCGGTCCAAAGGTGTAAACTTCACCCAAAGCCATAGCTCCCAACTCACCTTCCAGTTGACCAGAAACGGTAAGGTTGGTTTCTTTTCCGAAGAAATCTTCTTTATAGTTAATGCTTCCATCCTCATTTAAAGGTGGATTTTTAGGATCCAGAGTCGAAACTCTAAACATTTCACCAGCACCTTCGGCATCAGAACCTGTAATAAGTGGGGTGTGCATGTAGTAGAATCCTTTCTTATTGAAAAACTCATGAACAGCAAAAGCCATGGCATGACGGATTCTGAAAACAGCACTAAATGTACTGGTACGGAAACGCAAGTGAGCTTTCTCTCTAAGAAATTCTAAAGAGTGTTTTTTAGGTTGTAAAGGATAAACCTCAGGATCAGCAACCCCTAAAACCTCAATTTCTGTAGCTTCAAGTTCAACATTTTGCCCGCTTCCTGCAGATTCTATCAATTTACCATTAACAGAAATAGCTGCACCTGTTGTTATTTTTTTTAGTAAATCCTCATTAAAATTAGGAACATCAACAACAACCTGAATATTCTGAATCGTAGAACCATCATTTAAAGCAACAAAATTAATTTGCTTATTACCACGTTTGGTTCTTACCCATCCTTTCACATTTACTTCACTTCCAAAATCTTTTGAAAGAAGCAGTTCTTTAATTTTGATTCTTCTTTGTTCCATTTCTAATAATAAAATTAATGAGTCAACAAGTTTACAAAAGTATAAAAAATGGATTTAATATACAGATGCTGAAACATTAAAAACAATTAATAATTCGCAGTTAACAAAGAAATACAAACACTTTAATAGATGTGATTTTATCTATTAAGTAGATGAATTTAATAATTGTTTCTATCCAATAGCACTATTTTTCAACATTAATCTTAGTAACTTAAATAACTGATAGCATATAAGTTAAGTCCTTTCTCATAAAGAATAGTAAGTTTCTAAAATCTGAATTTATGGAGGATTACTATCTTTAAAAGCTTATAAAAACAACTAAAAAGATGATTAATAACAAGTTAATTAACACCATACAGAATAGTTTAATTCAAAATTGGGAGGCACCTGCTTTTACCAATTATCAGAAAGATACCTACACATTTTCGCAGGTTGGAGAGCATATTGCCAGGCTGCATATTATCTATAAAGAATTCGGTATTCGACCCGGAGATAAAATCGCAGTAATCGGACGAAACCTAAATAATTGGGCTGTTACATACCTTTCGGTTGTAACTTATGGCGCAACTATTGTTCCTATTCTACCAGATTTCCACACCAGCGATATCCACCATATTGTGAATCATTCTGAATCTGTTCTCCTATTTGCAACCGAGAATATTTTCGATAAAATTGATGATTCTAAATTGAAAAAATTAAAAGGCATTCTCTCTTTGAATGATTTTAGTGTGCTCTGTGAATGTTCTAAAGGATTGAAAAAAGCGGTGGCTTTTGCAGATGAAAAGTTAAAAACTAAGACAATTACTCCAGAGGATTTAGTTTTTGCCGACCCTAAGGAAGACGATATTGCCGTTTTATCATACACATCCGGAACATCCGGTTTTACAAAAGGGGTGATGTTACCCTACCAATCTCTATATTCAAATGTTTTAATCGGTTTCGATCATATTGATTTAAGACCGGGCGATAAAGTGGTTTCCTTCCTGCCTTTAGCTCATGTTTTTGGCTGTATGTTCGAGTTTCTAACTGAATTCTGTATTGGCTGCCAGGTGGTCTTTTTATCACGAGTTCCCACACCGCAATTGATAACAAAAGCTTTTCAGGAAGTACAACCCAGACTCATTTGCCTGGTGCCACTCATCATAGAAAAGATTTATAAAAAAAGAATCCTTCCTGTTCTTGATCGACGCAGAATAAAGCTAATGTTAAAAGTGCCTCTTCTCGAAAAGAAAATCCATAAGAAAATTAGAAAAACCTTAATTGAAACCTTTGGTGGCAATTTTATAGAGATTATAATTGGTGGTGCTGCTTTAAGTAAAGAAGTGGAAGATTTCCTTAAAAAAATTGATTTCCCTTTCTCTATAGGATACGGTATGACCGAATGTGGTCCCCTAATTTCTTACAGTCCTAATGCTAAATTCAAGGAACACTCTTGCGGTAGTGTTGTAGATAGAATGCAGGTAAGAATTGATTCAAACGATCCTTACAATCAGGTTGGCGAAATACAGGTGAAAGGCAATAATGTAATGCATGGTTATTACAAAAATGATTTAGCCACAAAAGAAGCTTTTACAGATGATAAATGGCTTAGAACAGGTGACCTGGGGATTATAGACGAAGGCAATAGCATATTTATAAAGGGGAGAAGTAAAAATATGTTGCTTGGTCCTTCAGGTCAGAATATTTATCCTGAGGAAATTGAAGCTCGGTTAAATAATATGCCCTTTATTCAGGAATCTGTCGTTACTGATGATAAAGACCATAAACTAATCGCTCTTGTTTATCCGGACTATGAATCCTGTGATGCTGAAAGTTTGAATAAACATGAAATCGAACAAGCTTTAGAAACGAATAAACAAATTCTCAATAAATCTCTGCCACCCTATATGCAAATTTCGAAACTGATTCTTTTTCCAGAAGAATTTGAAAAAACTCCAAAACGAAATATTAAAAGATTTCTCTACACTGAAATGTATCATTAGAGAAAAATTATAAAATTATTAGGCAGCTGCATGGTTTATGTAGCTGCTTTTTTTTTGTTCAAAATAGAGTTCAGTCGCCTTGATCATATTTATCCAACAAACAAAATTCCTATTTAAAACTAGCCCTAAACAAAAATTGGATACATCTATTAGGGTTGAAAAGTGACTTCCACAGATAAGGATCAGCACGCCCTTGGATAAGAAAATTAGACTCAGTTGAAACAGATGAATTTGAAAAAAAATTAAAAATAAACGCAACCTTTTTTTCTAATACATGTATAAAGAACCATAAACCTTATTAGAATTATATATTGAATATGGTTAGTATTAAAGTTTATAGAGAACATTGAGTATCGTTTTTATTTTTTCATGCAATAGATTACATATGATTCTAATAAGCAAGTGTTTACAACAGTTTTTTGAGGAAATCAACAGTATTGTTCACATTTAGTTAACATACTGTTGATTTTTTCTTATTAAATATTCGAAACAATTCTTTGGATATTTAATCGCTCGGCTTGTATGAAAAAAATATCCCTCCCAAACAATTTTATTTTTAAGTACTGAAATCGGATCTTCCAACAGTTTACTAACAGTCTGTTAATAGTAATTTATTAGTTTATTTTCAAAAACCACCTTTATTAACAGCATGTTAATAACACCCATAAATCACTCTAATACAAAAGCCCTAAATTAACACTACCTGTTAATAGCCTGTTATTAGACTTATTCCGGTTAAAAATCCAATAAAATATGATTTCACTTACCAACATTATTAACAGGATATTATAATCATTATATTTTTTAGAAAAATTAAAAGAAAAGAAAATAATATAATAAGTGTTGATAAGAGTAAATAGAGGTGAATAAGTAGAAAATACCTGAAATAGAATTTTTGACTCTTTATTTGAAATTTCAGTTTCGAAAATTCTATTTGAAAAATGAGATGTATTGGAGAGATCACTTAAATAAAAAATAGAATCTTATAAATGAAATTGTATTAATGAATTTCGTATATTGCAGAGTCTATTTCTAATTGAACAAAAAAAATGAACTGGGAAAATAGAAAATTTAAATTGCTACTGGTTGAAGACAATAAACTAAATCAAATTGTAGTGAAGTTTAGTCTTAAACGATATGGTTACGATATCGTAACTGCGAATAATGGTATTGAAGCGGTAGAGCAATTTAAACAAGGTGAATTTGATTTTATCCTGATGGACATCATGATGCCTGAGATGGATGGTTTAGAAGCAACCAAACAAATTAGACTCTTAGAAAATGGACAGCAAACTCCAATTATAGCTCTTACTGCTGATGTCATTACTGCCACCGAATACAAATGCAGGGATTGTGGTATGAACGCCCACATGTCTAAACCCTTCGAAGTCGAAAAACTATTTGATATCCTGGAAAGTTTGAATCTTTAAATGAATTTACAAAGTACTTTTTTGTCTCATTTGTCATTTTTATTGAACTAATGAGACTATTTTTGTGCTTTTCGATTAACAGATTATTAGAATCTTAAATAGCTTTTATAATACAAAAGACATGAACGAGAACCTCGATATAAGAAATCACGATATTAAAGATAGGGAGATTGAGATCGATCAGGAATTGAGACCCTTATGTTTTGATGATTTTAGTGGACAAAATAAAATTGTTGAGAATCTCGATATTTTTGTAAAAGCTGCTAAAATGCGTGAAGAGGCTTTAGATCATGTCTTATTGCATGGCCCTCCTGGTCTTGGTAAAACAACACTATCGAATATTCTTGCCAATGAATTGGGCGTTGGAATTAAAATTACTTCCGGACCGGTTTTAGATAAACCCGGTGATTTAGCCGGACTTTTAACCAACCTCGATGAGAATGATGTTCTGTTTATTGACGAGATACACCGTTTAAGCCCCATAGTCGAAGAATATTTGTATTCTGCTATGGAGGACTTCAGAATCGATATTGTGATCGATAAGGGGCCTGCAGCGCGTTCAATTCAATTGGAATTAAATCCATTTACCCTAATTGGAGCTACAACTCGTTCCGGATTATTAACGTCTCCTCTTCGTGCTCGATTTGGGATTAATTCTCATTTGGAGTATTACGATATGTCTATACTGACAAAAATTGTAAAGCGATCGGCTAAAATTCTGGATGTTGAAATTAGTCATGAAGCTGCTGGTGAAATTGCATCCCGTAGTCGGGGTACACCTCGTATTGTCAATGCGCTTCTTCGTCGTGTTCGTGATTTTGCTCAAGTGAAAGGCAATGGATCTATTGATTTAGAAATTACCCGTTATTCTCTTGAGGCTTTAAATATCGATAAGCATGGTCTCGACGAGATGGATAACCGAATACTGACTACCATTATCGATAAATTTAATGGTGGACCTGTTGGGATTACAACAATCGCTACAGCTGTTGGTGAAGATGCCGGGACTATTGAGGAGGTGTATGAACCCTTTTTAATTAAAGAAGGTTTCATAAAACGTACCCCTCGTGGTAGGGAATTAACACCGCTTGCCTATTCGCATCTGGGTAAAAATCGTTTCGATGAAACCCAAACACTTTTTTAATCACGCACTGCTTCATTATACTACATAATACTATAAATAATATATGTCTCGAATACTATCAATTCTCTATACAGTATCAACCATTTTAATAATTATTGGTGCTCTTTTTATATTGCAAGACGAAATTTATGGCATGCCTGTTTTAGGCTTAGGATTGGTATTAAATATTGTTTATCGAGCATTTAATTTAGATTTTAAAAAAATACGTTCGTTCCAATGGTTAGAAATATTAAGACTTGGTAGTATGATTTTTATGGCTGTTGCCTGCCTGAGTTTTTTATTGGATTTAGAACAAAAGTTCAATCTTTTAATTCTCTCTATTGTCCTGGATTTATTAGTGAATATGAAAGAAATTTCTTTCAAAAAGAAAGCTTGACAGGAAAGAAAAACTTATCCCATTTTTTAAATAATTCAACCTGCCCTTTCTTATAACAAGCTCACTGTTGTAATCATAATAGCTTAGTTTATTGTAATATCTTAGCACAGTAAATTTCTTAATATTCGCCCATTTTATGCGAATCAATTCCCCATTCCTACTATTGTAGTTTATATCTATTCTAAATATAAGGACTTTTATAAATGTGAAAACTTGAGAAAATAAGTTACCTTCCTGTGCAGTTTATTTTTTCATTGAATTAATATTTACAAATTTCATCATGTAATCTTAACCATTACTTAATATAGTAAAGGGCTTTCCCTTCTTATTAATTTGAATATTTGTCTAAGAAATAATTCTTAACATTATCTTTATTTATAATTGATATTAATCTGATTTAAGACTCGTTCATGAAAATCATATCATCTAAAAAGGTAAACCTCTATATCACACTCTCCAGTTCTGCTATTATTCTGATTGAATTTTTGCTTTATACCTATATCGAAGATAAAGCCATGGTTCTTTTTGCAAGCTTAATTCTACTATCCGGCTTCATGTTTTTCATGTCCCGTTATTTTATTCGTCGTTTTCTGTATTCTAAAATTCGAATGCTTTATAAAACGATTCATGATACGCAGTTTATCGATAGGGAATTTGTTGATAAGGTAAAGACTATTGATATTTTAGACAAAGCTGAAAAAGAAGTTAGGGAATGGAGTGAAGGACGTGGATCTTTGGTGATGCAGATGAAACGTCAGGAAGAATACAGAAAAGAGTTTCTTGGTAATGTATCTCATGAATTAAAAACACCCATATTTAATATCCAGGGGTATATTCTTACTTTACTTGATGGTGGATTGGAAGATGAAAATATAAACAGAGCTTATTTGGAACGTTCGGAGAAAAGTATCAACAGAATGATCGCCATTGTAGAAGATTTAGAATCCATTTCTAAATTAGAATATGGCGAATTAAAGTTAATGCCCGAGCATTTTAATATAATCGAAACGATCAACGAGGTTGTAGAGATGCAGGAAATGCGAGCGCATAAGCATAAAATTAACTTGATTTTTCCACAATCGGGATCTATTCCAAAATATGTGGAGGCTGATAAAAAAGAAATATTTCAGGCTCTGGTAAATTTGCTTGTTAATTCGATTAAATATGGCAAACAGGGGGGAAGCACTCACATCGAAGTCATGGAAATGGGGGATAAATTTCTGATTGAAGTGAGAGATAATGGTATTGGAATTGAAAAGGATAATTTACCGAGAATTTTTGAACGTTTCTTTAGAGTAGATAAAAGTCGTTCCAGAAATATGGGGGGATCGGGTCTAGGTTTAGCTATAGTCAAGCATATTATCGATGCTCATAAACAAAATATTAATGTGAGTAGCACCTATGGTAAAGGAACCAGTTTTACTTTTAGTCTTGATAAGGCAAAAAGGATATAATTATTAATAGGTAATTGTTTCTAAGTACTTGAACTAAGAAAATAATTGATATGGAAAATAGTGATTATAAAATTCTATTGGTAGATGATGAATCTGATATTTTAGAATTTCTAAGTTATAATTTAAAGAAAGAAGGTTTTCAGGTTTCTACTGCAACTAATGGTATAGAAGCGATTAAAGAAGCTAAAGAATTTATACCTGACCTTATTATTTTAGATGTGATGATGCCTGAAATGGATGGTATGGAAACTTGTGATAAACTAAGAGAAATGCCCGAATTTTCGGATACTTTAATCATTTTTTTAACTGCCCGAAGCGAAGATTACTCTCAAATCGCAGGTTTTGATGCCGGTGCTGACGATTATATAAACAAACCTATAAAACCGAAAGTCTTTATAAGTCGTGTAAAAGCCATGCTGAAACGGGCTGGTCGCTCCAAAGACAAAAAAGATAATACAACAAATGGTTTGATTCAGATAGGCCCCATTGCAATTGATAAAGAGCGTTATCTAGTAATTAAGGACGAAACAGAACTTACTCTTCCTCGAAAAGAGTTTGAACTTCTGTTATTGTTATCATCTCGTCCACAAAGGGTTTTTACCCGTGATGAGATTTATAATGGTGTTTGGGGTGAAAATATTATAGTCGGTGATCGAACAATTGATGTTCATATCCGGAAATTGAGAGAAAAACTGGGCGATCATTTGATTAAAACTGTCAAAGGAGTCGGCTACAAATTTGATGATAAGGAGTAGAATTTAGAGAAGAAAAGCTGAAAAGGCTTAATTTATATGAAGACTAAAAATAAATTAAGCCTTTTTTATGTCTAAATTCTAAATTCAGGCCTGAGCCAGGCAGGCAATACTTATTCTAATTCCATCAGCTTTCAGCAAACATTGCGCACAGGATTCTAATGTTGAGCCTGTCGTAATCACGTCATCGACCAATAAGATGTGTTTATTGTCGATATTTTCTGTGGATTTTAGGGCAAACACATTTTCAACATTCAACCATCGTTCCATTTTATCCTTGCGGGTTTGCGATTCCGAGTGAACCTTTCTAATTAAAACATCGATTAAAAGATCTGTCTTCATACTTTCTACCAGGCCTTTTGCAATCATTTCCGATTGGTTATAACCTCTTATTTTTTTCTTTTTTGGATGTAGAGGGACAGGAATTATGGCATCAATATCTCTGTAATTTTCTGATTTCATTAAGATATGACCAAAATGTTTGCCCAATTCAACACCGATTTCGGGTTGTTTGTTATACTTGAGTTTATGAATGAGTTTTTGGAATCGACTCCCTTTCCTAAAAGTAAAATAGGCTGTGGCAGATTCAATTTTTACCCGTCCAAAAAATAGTTCCGATATTGGATTCTCCTCCAGAAAATGGAAATTCGTTTTAGGCAGTTGAAATAAGCAAGAAGTACAAATGACCTTTTCATTTTTATAGAGGTAATTCCCACATGCTGCGCAGGTCAATGGAAAGAATAAATTGAGAATATCCCACCATATATTTTTGAAGAAGAAGCTAAGTGAATTCTTTTTTTTGTAGGGACTTACTGTAGGCATATAAAAGTATATTAATGAAACTAATCAGCTCATTAGCAGACTTAAGTTATTAATTATTTATACAAGAATTAAATATTTTCTTAGAGGTGAGTTTAATTATAAATTAAAAACAAAAAAATAAATCGGGCCTGTACCTTTTTGATGCAAAGCCCGATTTGGGTAATTCAGAAGCCAATACGATTCATTGAAATAAGCCATTCGTTTTACGAACGAACCATTATGCCTAGTTTTTCGAGGAGTTGAGGGCGTTTTTTAAGAGCGATTCGTACTATTTTAGTATAATCACTAACCCACTGATTCAGCTCATCGATTTTTTGATCACGATCTTTGGTGGCTTGCTGAGCTTCACCTTTTTCGTTGTTGTATTTCTCATTCAGCATTTGCGTCTCAAGAATAGCTTTTTTTATGGCTTGAATTTTCTCTATATTTTGTCCAAATTCTTCCAGTTTAAGAGTATAGTCCGGATTTGTAATCAGATTATTACAAAATAGTAAAGATTGGGCCAGCCAGCCAGAATAACTGGCCTTACGAGTTTGGTTTAAACCCAGGCCTTGTTGTGCCCCCACATCGTTGCGTAAGGCGATTCGGCAAATGGTAAGCAAATCCATATAGTCGCCATGGGTCTGTTTGTGTTTTGTTTCCAGATCACTTTTCGCCTGGTATTGTTCTCCATACTCCTTGCTTTGGCTTTGTTGAAGCATTTCTACTGTTTCCAGTAATGTTTTGCCTGTTGTCAGTTTTGGCTCGGTATAGCCAAAAAGACCTACAGTTTGCTTAATATTCTCATCGTTTAGACTATTGTTAATTAGGAGTTTACTGCGAGCGATGATTTCATTAATGCCTTCTTTTGATTTAATCATACTAATAAGTGTTAAGATTAAAATATTTGTTGGCTTCTTCTTTCACGTTTACAAATTCTTATATTCTCATCTGCACTGTTATAAAAGTATTTCGGGGTCATCATTAAGTGCTTTTCTGTCATGCCGGAGCATTTTTATTTATGCCGAATGGTTTTTTCATCTGTCCGTCATGTTCATGAATCACTCCGATGCATTTTTTCTATTATGCCGGCAAGCTTTCTATCGTTCCGTGTTGCTTTCCGCTTATACCGATACACCTTAATATTATAACTGCTGTATTTTGATCTCTATTAATTCACTTTTGTTGAGCACAAAACTCTTATATAAGAGAGCTTTTTTATTAAGTACTATTAAATTTAAATCTATTTTTTTGTTAAAAAAAAAGGATGTCTGTTTTTATTTTTACATTGATTATTAGTTGTTTGTATGAAGCCTTAAGAATAAAGAATCTCAAATATTGATGGATACTCTCTTTCTGAGTATTTTGATTTTGTGTAGAAGACTGAGTTTTTTTTTGTGTGTAGGTTTCTTATTTATAATTGATCTATTGTAAAGTCGTTTTTATTTACTGCAAGCCGATAGTTATTTACGAATAGCAAGTGGCACGTTAAATATTCTAATTGAAATATCATTTTCATCAAAATTGTCTATTCCAACTAATCTTAATAGCTTTGTTTGATTTTAATTCTTATTCAGATAAAGCGGAATTAGTGGGGAATACACAAGAAGATAAGCAACCTTTTTTGGACGGGCACATGAGTTCTATTGATCAGGCAAAGGACTATTTAAATCGTAATCGTTACGGTTTAATGGGAACTTTGGCTTTTCATATGGTCCTTGTTATTTTTCTCTTGTTATTCAAGCTGAATTCTCCAATGCGCTTTGTAGAGACAGAGATTCTTTTAACTATTCCCGATGATATTGTGGAACAAATTGAGATTGAAAATAAGCGCGTAGAGGAAGAGAAAATAGAAGTTCAGAAGGATAAGGTTTCGCAAAGTGTTGATGAAATGCTGCGATCGATAGCCGTTAATCAGAATTTAAAAACTGAAAAAACAAAGGCTCCTGATGCTAATGATCTTGATAAAATGATCGATGATATCAAACAGGAGTTAGAGGGCTACGAATCGGAAGACAATAAGGCAGGTAAAAAAGACCTGGAAGCTTTTAAAAGAGATAGTTTGCGTTTGGCTGAAGAGAGACAAAAACAACTGAAATCTGATTCTTTAAAGAATATTGAATACAGTGGACCAAGTAGTGTCTTCTACAGCTTAAAGGGACGACATAAGTTGATTCTGCCTATTCCTGTTTTCAAATGTGAGGGCTCTGGCCGGGTTCGGGTTGAAATCACGGTAAACCGTCAGGGTAAAGTCATAAAGGCTGATGTAATCGAAAAGGAATCGGATAATTACGATGATTGCTTATACGAAGCCGCTTTAAATGCGGCTTACCGTTCTCGATTTAATATCGATAATAATAGTCCTCAAAAACAAATAGGCAGCATTACCTTTAATTTTATTAAGCAATAGATTCTAAGCTTAAAGGTTTTGATCTTTAAAACTTCCTTCAATAAAGTGAGAATTTATAAGAAATGATTAAATTCGGAATTCTAATATTAATATTCAATCGTATAAAATATGGCTTTATTCCTTTCATCTAAACTTCGAAAAGCAGCAAATACCTTTTTATTTGAAGAAAGTAAACATCAGCTTTTAAAAGATCATGAAGAATTTATTGCTTTTGAACAATCGCAGGACCTGATTGATTTTACTGAACTGGAAAATGAAGTGACTTCTGATGATTTTAAGCAAAATCGTAAGCGTATTGAAGCAAAGAAATATAAGGGAAGTGAGATTGAAAAAAAGGAAAAGGAACTTCAAAAAATATTAAAGTCGAAGCGATATAAAATTTTCACAAACCTACAGTTAGGGCCTGAGCTTTCAGATTATAAGAGTATTAAAGGTTCTGCAAAACTTGTGAAGTTTCTGGAATTACAAGCTAAGGCTAATTCAGGAAAAATTTCCAAAAAGGAAAATAGTGAAGCCTGGTTAGAATATAAGCAATTGAAAAAATCACCGGAGATTCGCTTCTATTTTAAATTTAAGCATTCGAAGAAATATAAAATCTACAAGGAGGTTAAAGCTTCTCCTTTAATTAAGGAAATTGAGGATTTAAAACTGGAATTAGCATCAGAAGCCTTCATCACAGAAAAAAATTACCTGTTAGATAAAAATAAGTTTGAAAAAACGGAAGCTTTCAATAAGCTGATTTCATATAAAGAGATGTGCGAAACAGAAGCTTTTAAAAAATATTTAGCTTTTAAAAAGGAAAACGACTTCGATAAAGTAACGGACTGGAAGTTGACCTTCTCAGAAGATTTCGAAGGAAAGGAGTTGGATAAAGATAAGTGGATCACCCGTTATTACTGGGGAGATGTTTTAATGGACGAGGGGTATGCCTTACCACATGATGCACATATTTTTACTGATAAGAATATTAAAGTATCGAATTCTATTGCGAAACTCGAAACGCGAAAAGAAAATGCTCAAGGTAAGGTTTGGGATCGTAATTGTGGTTTTAGACCTATGACTTTTGATTATACTTCGGCACTGATTAGTACCGGAAAATCATTCCGACAAAAATATGGTCGTTTTGAGGCAAAAATTAAAGTGAGTGATATTCAAAATGTGATGCATGCTTTCTGGATGCTTTCAGAAAAAAGTTTACCACATATTGATATCGCCAAAACAACTAGTTGTGGCAAATTGCTTCCGGGACATATTACCGGTAACGAAGATAAACCTGTTGTAAGCAAATCTAAAATCAAAGGTTTAGACTGGACGAATGATTTTCTTATCTATTCTTTAGACTGGACGCCTGATAAATTGGTTTGGAAGATTAATGATGTAGTGGTGAAAACACAAACTAAAAATATTCCACAAGAGCCAATGTATCTTATTTTGAGTTCCGGAGTTTATAATACAGATAAGGATGTTAATGCAGTGATGGAAATTGACTGGGTTAAATGTTATCAAAAAAAATAGGATAAATCTTGATATAGGATTAAAAAAACGCTCCTGATTCATTTGAATCAGGAGCGTTCTTTTTTACTAATTATTTGTTCTTATTTTCTTTTTTCTCAGCTAAACGATAGAGTCTGTGTTCAACTTGTGTTGAGATTCTAAACATGACCGGTGCAATAATCAATGTTAGGAAAGTGGCTACGGTTAAACCAAATATCACTGTCCACGACATAGGTCCCCAGAAAGCCGTACTATCACTACCGAAAGATAACTGTGGATCGAACTCACTAAAAAGAGTAAAGAAGTTGAAGTTCATACCAACAGCTAAAGGAAATAATCCCAAAACCGTAGTGATTGCAGTCAGCAATACAGGGCGCAAACGTGTTTTACCTGCTTTAGCAATACAATCTATTTCCTGTTGTGGCGAAAGATATTTTTTACCTTTTAAATCGGTTGTTTCTTTTTTGCGTTTTCTTAGAAGATCGATATAATCGACCAGAACAATACCATTGTTCACCACAATACCAGCCAGTGAAATAATACCAATCCCAGTCATCAGAATGACAAATGGCATTTGGAAAGTACCTAATCCAAGGAATACGCCAATGGTACTAAACACAACTGTAATCATGATAATTAAAGGCTTAATGGCTGAGTTAAACTGGGTAACCAGAATTAAGGTAATCAGAGCCAGGGCGATTAAAAGCGCTTCAGTTAAGAAACTAGACGTTTCATCCTGTTCTTCCTGTTCACCTGTCAATTTAAATGTATAACCTTTAGGGATATTATAATCTGCCATTAATTCTCTGATACGTGTGTTAATAAGGTTGGCATTATAGCCTTCAACAACGTTAGAAAAAATAGTTACCACACGCTTATTTTCGATACGATTAATACGTTCGTAAGTCGATCCGTAAGCATAAGAAGCTACCGATGAAATAGGAATCTGAATAAACTTGTTGTTCACCGGACTCATAATCGATATTTTCTGATTCATTAGTGAAGGTACATCGTAGCGGTATTTATCAGCTAAACGCAGCATGATGTCAAATTCATCTTCACCATCTTTAAATTTAGAAACTTCCAAACCGTAAAGCGAATTACGAAGGGCTCCGGCCACCTGATTGGTAGATAAACCAAAACGACGCACTTTATCTCTATCGATATTGATTAGCATTTCCGGTTTTCCCTGATCCAAATCTAATTTGAGTTCTTCAACCCCGGGTATTTTATCGTCGTCAAGCATCTGCTTGATGTTATTAGCGATAGTTAAGAGTTCTTCAAAATTATCTCCCGAAACTTCCAGGTTGATTGGGTTTCCTACCGGAGGCCCACTTTCATCTTTCTCAACAAATATCTTGGCACCCACAAATCCGTTTAAATTTTGTGAAATCTTTTGCATGATTTCAGATGTACTTTGGCCATTTCGATCTTTAAATTCTACAAAAGATATTGTGGTTAAGGATTTATTTGCTGCACGTCCTGAATCAAACATGCCTCCTTTACCTGATCCTACATTTGTGGTAATCGATCGGATAATGTTTTGATAGGGTTTAAGGGTTTCTTTAACGATTTTTTCAACCTTCGACGAAACTTCATCAGTTTTATGAATATCAGTACCTAAAGGCAATTCCATCGTCACATAGACTGATTGGGGATCGTTATCAGGAAAAAAGACCACGATAGGATTGCTTCCGAAATAGAAAGCAATTGAGGCAATCATTAAAACAAAGGTGGCGATAAAGAATAAAACAGGGCGAATGCCTTTAAGAGCATAACGCAGGGTTTTTTCGTAAACATTTTCAAGTGTTACCAAAAGCTTCAATTGGAACCAACGGGCAAAAGGTCTCAAAACAAGAAGATTAAGCAGCATAATAAGAGCAATGCACGAAAAAATATTGGCAATAATATAAGTTCCTGCCAAATAGAAAGGTATGGCTATGGTAAAGATAATTGCTGCAATAAGGCTTACTCTTTTATATCTGAGAATACGTCTGATATCATCTTTTTTCACAAAGGTTGAAGTAAAAACGGGATTCAGAATCAGAGCCACGAATAATGATGATGCTAAAACAATGATCAGCGTAATAGGTAAATATTTCATAAACTCACCCATGATACCTCCCCAAAGCAAAAGAGGGAAAAAGGCAGCAATAGTTGTAGCTGTTGACGATATAATAGGCCCTGCAATTTCACTCACGCCTTTTTTCGTTGCTTCGAGAGGAGAGAGGCCTTCCTCGTGGAGTCGATAAACATTTTCGACCACCACAATGGCATTATCCACCAACATCCCCAGAGCCAAAATCAAAGAAAAAAGAATCATTTGATTAATGGTATAACCCATTTGGTTTAGCACGATAAACGAGATGAACATCGACATAGGAATAGCCAGACCTGAGAACAAGGCATTACGTACACCCATGAATAGGTAGAGAATAAGAATCACCAAAATCATACCCATGATAATGGAATTTTCCAGGTCGCTAATCATACCACGAACATCCTCTGAAGTGTCATTGGTAACAGTCACGACAAGTCCTGAAGGTAAAAATCCACTTTCTTTTAGTTCTCCGATAATCTTATAAATCTGATCGGTAGCAGCCAGAAGGTTTTCACCTGATTTTTTACTTAATGAAAGTGAAACCACAGGATTATTATTCAATCTTGAAATTGAAGATAGCTCTTCATAACCATCAATCACTTCAGCAACATCTTTAAGATACACTACTTTTCCATTTGTCACTTTAATGATGGTGTTCTCAATTTGCTCCATACTGGTGTAGTCAGCTGAGGTACGAATGCTTCGTCTGGTATTATCAGTAATAAGCGTTCCTGCACTTACTGTTACATTCTCGTCAGCAATGGCTGTTTCAATATCTTTGAAAGCAATGCCACTGGCTTCCATTTTGTGTAAATCGAGGTTGATTTTAATCTCTCTCTCATCAATCCCCCTTATATCAGCTTCAGATATTTCAGGTAATGATTCGAAACGATCCTGTAATTCTTCGGCAAAGTGTTTCAAATCATTTAAACCGTAATCCCCCGAGAGGTTTACATTAAGAATAGGGAAATCAGAGAAGTCAATATCTTCCACAATCGGATCAGCAGGTAAATCATCAGGTAATTCACTTAATGACTTGTCAACTTTGTCTTTGGTATCCTGAAGTGCTTGTTTAACTTCTATATCGGTATTGAATTCTACTACAATTAAACTCATATCCTCGTAAGAGGCTGAAGAAAGTTTCTTGACATTCTTCAATGATTTTAATTCTTTCTCAATAGGTCGAGTGACTAAATTCTCAATATCGACGGGCGAGTTGCCAGGATAAGGTGTTGTGATTAATATATTAGGGATAACCACTTCAGGAAAAAGTTCCCGGGGCATACTTACGTATGAAAACAAGCCATAAAAACACAATAAAACAGTCAGAATAAAAATAGAATTCTTGTTTTTAAGAGCTGCAAATGTGGGCTTAAACTGCCTTTGAATCTTGTTGGCAGGTTTTATATCTTTATTTTGTTCCATTAGTTCAATATTAGATAGGAGCAATACGATTTGAGCTATAAGATGATTAACATCTTAAATCGCTAATCTTGAATTTCAAATCTCAGGTGAATTATTTAATACTAATAAGTGTTCCGTTTACAACCTGAGAGAAACCTTCGGTAATGATCAGATCACCCAGTTTTAGGCCAGATTTTAACATTGAAAGATTATTGTAGGTTTTAGAAACATCCACATAAACCTTTTTAGCGACCATCTTTTTGTTTTGTTCGGTAGCCACATAAAGGTAGTTGCCATCAAAATCTTTTTTGATGATGATAGACGGTACAACAATTGCTTCTTCCTGAACGAAATCACGTATTTTGATAATAGAAATCAGGTTGGGCTTAATTAATTGCTTAGGGTTATTCAGGTTGATTCTCACTTTAAAACTACGATTAGCAGGATCGATTACGTTTGAAGTGCGATAAATAGGTGCATCAACATTGTAATTGATGGCCGGGAAATTCAACTGAGCTTTTTCGCCTGCCTTAATAGAGTTCAAAAAACTTTCAGAAACATCGCCTTCAACATACACCTTGTTGATGTTTACCAACTGTGCCAATGGGACTGATGGACTTGCCAATTCACCTTTTTTCTGATGAATTTCGTCGATAATACCATTGAATGGGGCACGAACAATTGCCAAATCTTTTTGAGCCTCAAGTGCACTTAAGTTATTCTCCAAAGATTCCATGTTTGATTTTGCTGTAAGATATTCAACTTCTGAACCAATTTTTTGATTCCAAAGACGTTCCTGTCTTTCAAAAAGTGTTTTACTTAAAGCCAATTTGGTTTTAAGCTCATCAATCTGACTTTGTAATTGTAAGGTATTCAATTTGGCGATGACATCATCTTTTTTCACATATTGCCCTTCTTTTACATCGATAGAAATAATGTTACCTGATGTTTCCGGTTGAACAGTGATGTTTTTGTCAGCTTCAACATTACCCGTTATTTGGATATAATGTTCAAATTTTGAAACATTCAGTTTCTCAACACTAACATTAAGAGCGATTTCCTTTGTGGTACTTTTATTGACCTCTGTCTCGAGTTTTGAAATCTTTTGTTTCAAAACTTTCAATTCCGATTTGTATTTCTTCAGTAGCTCAGCTTTGTCAAGATTTTCATCGGCATTTTTTGCAGAACATGCGAACAACAATGGAATAATACCTGCTATAATTAACTTTTTCATCGTTTTGTATTTTATAATTAGAAACCATGCTAGCACTGGAACTGGTTTTCTAATCTGATATGTATGTGTTTTTTTAGATTTATCTTTTCAGTTAATCTGCCTAAAGTTTCCCCAAAGCCTTATCAAAGGCAATTTTCGAATTGAGAAGCTTTAGAGTTGAACCAATATATGCAGAATGAGAATTCAGGTATTGCTCTTCATTTTTTGAAAGCTCAGTACTGCTTGAAATCCCTTCGTTAAATTTGATCCGTGTTTTATCGTAAATACGCTTTGCAATTTCGAGACCCATTAAATCATTCTCATAATTTTCTTTGGCATTTGTGAGTGAATTGAATGATAAACTCACCTCTTTTTTCAGGTTTTGTTCAGTCTCAAATTTTTGATTTTCCAATTTAAGATAGTTGATTTTCTCTTGTTTTATTTTCGAACGACGATTGAAGCCGGTGAAAATTGGCAAGTCTAGTTTTAAACCAATCATTGATGATTTAAACCAGGGGACATCCGTCTTATATATATTCGACATGTCGGAACTGGTGTTTTTACCCAGGTTGTAAAAAGCTGAAATATTAGGCAGGTAACCCGCTTTTTCATTTTTAATGATGAGCTTTTGAGCTTCCATCTGTGTTGCAATGATCTTAAAATCGATGTGATTTTCCATGTCCAACTCCGAAGAATCTGTTTTTGCAATTCGGAGAGGAGTAACAAAGCTATCCAAATCATTTTTTAGTTCGATATTCTTTTCGATATCGTATCCCATTGCAAATTTTAGCATAATCAAAGAATTGGATATGGCTCTTTTGGCATCCGAAAGCTGATTTTCAGATCTTTTAAGCATCAAAAGGACCTGATCAACATCGAGTTCTTCACGAAACCCATTTTCGTAATAGGCTTTGGTTTCGTGGTGAGTTGTTTTTGTAATTTCCAGATTCTCTTTGATGGTTTTGTAGTTTTCCTCAGCAACCAAGACGTTATAGTAGGCTTGAGCTACAGCATCTTTAACTTCAATTTCCGATTTTGCTTTTGTGTTTTTCGAAAGCTGAACATAGACCCTGGCAGCCATGGTACCTACAATATAGGATCCATCGAATATTTTTTGATCGACATTTATTCTAGCCATACCACTATAGGTTTGACCAAACTTAACAGGCGTATATTCTCCGGCGTTTCCTCCAAAAAATTCAGCAGGTAAGAGGCTGACTTGTATGTCTAAGTTTTTAGTGTAATCCATTGAGGCATCTACTTGAGGTAATCCGGTTGAGATGGCTTCCCATACTTTTTTTCTTGCCACTTTTAAGTCGTAATCACTGCCCTTTACCGTATAGGAATTTTCTAAAGCATAGTTTTGGGCTTCTTGCAAACTGAATTTTTCAGTAGTTTCTGTCTGGGCCTTTATTCCCACACTCGAAAATACCAAGAGAATTGCTGCTGCAATTTGTAGGATATTCTTCATTTGTACTCTTATTTTGGATAAATGATATTTTAATATTGTGATTTCAGTTCAGGCTGTATTTGAACCTTAGCTTATAATTTCTAAAAGTTTCAAATTCTATTTGTCTGTTATTTTATTGAGATATTCAATTCCTTTTTGGCTGCAAATACCATGTAAATGGTATATGGTGAGCTCTCTATTCAATTCTTCACTCATTAATTCCTCTTTGCTAAAGACATCGTATTCTTCGTTCCACATGTTTAAATAGAAGCGAACCAATAAATTGGAAACAATATCAATGTTCAATTCCTGTCGATATAAGCCTTCATCAATTCCCTGTTTTATATTAAGTATCAACTCTTCACCAAAGAGTTTCATCTTACCATTTTTGAAATCGTTCCAAAGTTCAGGATGGTATTTTTTCAAATCGAATTCAAGGGAGTGATGTGGTTTTTTTATCATTTCGGAGATAAACTGATAAAATTCCCAGTAACGTTCAATGGCATTCAAACCTTCAAATTTTGGAGATTCAAATGAAAACTTGGGATGGGCTAATTCCCATTTTAAAACCTGTTCAATCAATTCTTTCTTGTTGGAATAGTATTGATATAGTGTTTTTTTTGAAATGGTTAATTTTCCTGAAATATCATCCATAGAAACAGAACGGATCCCACACTGGAAAAACATTTCACTTGCTGTTTCTAATATTTTTTGTTTTTGACTTTCCATATTGCAAATATAGCTGACAAAGTAAGGATGGAAACTATTTAATCAATAAAAGTTTCCATCATTTTGTCAAAATTTGATGCTTTTCTTTATCTGCACTTAACGATTAGATTCTGGTAATAAATCTATTAGCACAATATAAAAGTAGAAACTTTTTTAAGCATTTAAGTTTCCTTATAGGTAAAGAGGGGAAATCTATCGGTAAACTGATTGGAAAAATGGATGATATGCTTACCGAATTATAATGATTAGGGAGGTGATTAATAACTTGTATCTTGAGATTTGTTCTCTACAGCGGAATCAACAGTAAAGCCATTTTCTATCCATAGCTTTACTCCCCCCTTTAGGGTATAGACTTTGTGCGGGTATTTTTCTTTGATGAGCCAACAAGCTTTCTGGCTTCTTTTGCCGAATTTGCAATAAACTAAAACAGAACGACTGGAGGGAGTTGTGTCGAGTATAGAAAAAAGTGTTTCAGATGTTTCTGCACAGATAGCTCCTGGTATTTTACCTGCTTGACATTCGATTTCACAACTGACATCGATTAAGAGGTGATTGTTTTTTTCTTCAATAAGAGAATGAAATTCTTTAGGCGACACTTTTTTAAATTCAATCTTTTGGGCATGCACATAGCCTGTAACCAAAAGTAACAGAATACTTATAAGACAATATTTTCTCATATTTGTTTCTGACATTTATCCCCGTTTTATCTCCTTCAGAATTTCTAATGATTAGTCTTCTAAATAAAAAAAGTCTGACATGACATCATTCGATATAAAAACGCCTTTATCGGTGAGAATAATATGATTATTCTCGATTCTGACATCATTGCTTTTAATAAACTTATCTGATTTCTGAAGACAATAGTTATAGTACATATCACCAAATTCCTTTTTTACCAGTTCTAAATCCAATCCCCACATGGTTCTCAGAGAAGTTAGAACGTAATCATTAAATCGATCGTTAAAAGAAAGCTCTTCGAATTCAGAATATTCGCCATCCTCCTCAATTGCTTTCATATACTTGTGATTATCTGATATGTTCCACTCACGTCTGTTTATATTGTATGAGTGGGCGGATGGACCAAGACCCAAATACATTTTTTGTTGCCAATAGCTGCTGTTGTGTTTTGATTCCAGTCCCAGCTTACTAAAGTTTGATATTTCGTAGTGCACAAAGCCCTGTTTTTTTGCTTCAGCTATCAGATGCTTGTATTGTGCCAAACTGACTTCTTCGTCAATTTCTTTTAGGATGCCTTTTTTAAGTTTGTGTGAGAATACGGTGTTAGGATCGTACATCAAGTGGTAGGAAGAGATGTGTTGTATATCTAACTCAAATACTTTTTTGAGGTTTTGTTGCCATTTTTCGAACGTTAATCCTGGGACGCCATAAATCTGATCGACTGATATATTGTCGAAACCATACTCTTGTGCTCTTTTAATCGCATCGTAAGCCTGCTGGCCACTGTGGCGTCTGTTCATCAAAATCAGATCTTCATCGTGAAAGGATTGAATGCCCACGCTGAGTCGATTTACCGATGTACTCTTCAGATCCCTGAGATAATCGTGAGTGAGATCATCAGGATTGGCTTCCAAAGTAATTTCTGCATTCTTCTCAATCGAAAAATATTTTGAGACTTCAGCAATCAAACTTTGAATTTCAGATGGTGAATATACCGAGGGGGTACCACCTCCAAAATAGATGCTATCAATATTTTTTCCTTCAAGATAATCCTTCCGCTCTTTGAGTTCTTTTTTCAGGCAGGAAAGCATTCTGTCTTTTGCTTGTAAGCTGATGCTTTTATGAAAGGCGCAGTAGTGACACAACTGCTTACAAAAGGGGATATGAAAATAAATTCCTGACATGATATTTCTATTTTACTCGTTCAAAATGCTCTTTTGTTGAAACATTCTGATGTTTCTTAATTCAAAAACGGTTGGAGCTATTATAATATTGTATTCCTCAAATTTGAAATGAGGATGCAACGTTAGTTAAAAATTATCGTCTTTCAGATAGTTAATACCAACCAAATTAAGAAATTTTGTTTCAGCCCGATTGCTCGGGGAAAAATATTTAGCATGAATAAGTTAAGAAATATTATTACTAGCCTTGTTTCATTAATTTTGATTTTCTCACTTGCAACGCCTGCTATGGCCGATGGTATTAGGGGAAATGGAAATGTGACTACACAGGAACGTGAGATTACTGAATTTTCAGGGATTAAAGTGAACGGTGCTTACACAATCTACTTATCTCAGGACGATAAATGTACACTTAAGGTAGTTGCTGACGAAAATATTCAGAAGGTTATTAAAACAGAGGTCAGGAATCATATCTTATATATCACCAATGAGAAAAGCATTCATAATTCGAAAAAAATGGAATTGCATATCTGTTTTAAGAATTTACGTTTTATTAAAGCTAATGGTGCAATTTCATTGAAGAATGAAGATGTTTTGAGATTTGATGAATTTAAAATTGAAATGAATGGAGCTTCTTCTGCAAAATTAGAATTATCTGCTAATAAATTATCAATCGATAACAGTGGCGCTTCTTCTGTAACTCTTGAAGGCAAGACAAAAGAGCTGGATATTGAGATCTCGGGAGCAGGTAGCGTGAATGCTATAGATTTAAAGGCTCAAGAAGGTCGTGTTGATATCAGTGGTGTTGGTAGTGGTAAAGTTTTTGTCGAAGAAAAATTAAGCGTTAGTATTTCTGGTATTGGTTCGGTTAAATATAAAGGTGATCCAACTGTTACCAGTGATATTTCTTTTTTGGGTGTACTCAAAAAACTCTAGCGAATCATACAAAATAGAGTATTGTATTTCTCCCCTATGTTTAAAAAAGCTTAAACATGGGGGATTTTTATTTGAATAATATTGAGGTTTGGATATTCTTAAGCAACTTTATGCCTAACTTTAATGGTCCTATTAAGATTGGAATTTTTCCAAATGCTGGCTATTTGAACAAATCTGTAATTTTTATAAAATGGGCATAAACCTTCTTATACGTAACATTCTTTGGGCAGTCATCATTTTTATTTTATGCTCGGTGCCTGGTGACAGTCTTCCTCACACTTCCATGATACAGATCCCCTATTTTGATAAGATGGTGCATTTTGGGCTCTTCTTTATTATGGGAATTCTTCTGATCTCAGAATTAAAGTATCAAACGAATCTGGGAACCTCTAGTATAATCATAATTGTTTTTGCAATAGTTGCCGTTTATGGCGGGTCAATTGAGGTCTTACAAGAGCATTTCTTTATTAACAGGAGTGGTGATTTTTGGGATCTATGTGCTGATATAGCGGGAGGGCTTTGTTCAGTTCCGATGTATGCCATCCTAAAAAAGCAAAAGGACTTACTTTTGAATCGTAAGCCCTTTTGTAATTATTCTTTTATAAAGAAGATTCTATAAACTGATATATTCGTCAGTCTTTTCTATTTCAGTAATAAGTTTACCTACTGTTCTGTCGTTAAATAAATCGTAAAGCTGCTGACGAATGCCACCAAACTGACCGTGTACCGGACAAGGGTCTTGCTTATTGGTGTCGGTTTTACATGGACGCATACCAATTAAGCAATTTTCAAACATATCAAGTCCATCAACAATCTCAACGATATTCATCAGGCTTATTTCCATAGGATCTTTACCTAAACCAAATCCACCATGAGGGCCTTTGGTTGAGCTAAGTAATTTCTGACGAGCTAAACTTTGGAGTATTTTCCCTAAGAAAGGCGTTGGAATTTCTAAATCTTCAGATATCTTCTTAATACCGATTTTCTTCCCATCTTGAGCGTTTAAAGCAAGGTAGATAACTGATCGGATTGCGTATTTACAGGTATTCGATAACATTCTTTAATCTTTACTAAAAATAATAATGGTTTGCCCCTTTAAACAATATAAGGCTCGTTGTTGATGTTTTGAATAAAAACAATATCTTTCATTTAACTTCAAGCTTATGACCGATAATGAATCGGTCAAATATAGGAAATTAAAAGATTAATATCGCATCTCTAACTCTGTAATTCTCAATTTATCATGATTCTATAATCCTGACATAATTTAAACCTTAAACTATCTAGCAGGAATTTTATCGATTCTGGTTTGATGACGGCCACCTTCAAAATCGGTAGAGATAAATATCTTTGCAATGGCTTGAGCTTCTTCATAAGAAATGAAACGAGCAGGCATTCCACAGATATTTGCATTGTTGTGCAAACGAGCCAATTCAGCAATCTCTGCATTCCAACAAAGAGCTGCACGAATGCCTTGATATTTATTAGCAGTCATTGTAATACCATTACCACTACCACAAATAGTGAATCCGAAATTGAATTCTTTATTTTCTACAGCTTTAGCCAATGGATGAGCCGTATCAGGATAGTCCATGCTGTCTTCTGAATGACAACCGTAGTCTTTAACTTCATGACCCATTTGGGTGAAAAATTTGACCAATTGATTTTTATATTGAAATCCGGCGTGGTCACAAGCAATTGCAATTTTCATACGTTTTCTTTTGTATTTATACACTAATTAGTACCATCTTCTCATACTTGTAAAATAGTGAGAATATGGATAAGAGAAATCTCCTATGCTTTATTAGTGAATAGGATAGGTTTATTATATATGATTGTTATTTAGCTCACAAAAGTAGTAAAATATGTAGCAAGGTAGTTGTCTTTTTGATGCAATTATGAGTAGAAAATTCAGATATGAGAATCCTCTTGATTATTTTATTACTAATTACATGCATTTTCATCTTTTATCCTTTGTGATCTTTTTTGTGTAAATGCGATTTCATTTGCTTCATCTTTTCTATTTTTGTTTCATGATTGATCAATCAACAGTACAAAGAATTTTCGATACAGCTCAAATCGATGAAGTGGTTTCCGATTTTGTTACTCTTCGTAAACGAGGCGTTAACTTTCTGGGATTATGTCCTTTTCATAACGAGAAAACACCCTCATTTACGGTATCTCCGGCTAAAGGCATTTACAAGTGTTTTGGTTGCGGAAAAGGAGGGAACTCGGTTAATTTCGTTATGGAACATGAGCATCTCGACTATGTAGGGGCTTTGAAGTATTTGGGCAAAAAATACCATATCGATATTGTAGACGAAGAATTATCGCCTGAGCAAGAACAAAGAAAAAATGATAGGGAGAGTATGATGATTGTCAACTCTTTTGCTCAAAAATACTTTTCTGAGAAGCTTTTGCAGAGTGAAGAAGGCATTGCGGTTGGAATGAGCTATATGCGTGAACGAGGGTTTCGTGAAGATATTATCAAAAAGTTTCAAGTGGGCTTTTGTCTTGATAGTTGGAATGCATTCTCTGAACAAGCAACCAACTCGGGTTATAAAAAAGAGTTTTTGGTTAAAACCGGTTTAAGTATAGATAAGGAGAAGGGCTTGATAGACCGTTTTAAAGGTCGGGTGATTTTTCCGATTCATGGTATTGCTGGTAGAACGCTGGGGTTTGGTGGTCGAATTCTCAAAAAAGATCCTAAAGCTGCAAAATATCTAAATTCTCCGGAATCGGAAGTTTATCATAAAAGTCGTATTCTTTATGGTATTTATCAAGCCAAAAAGAGTGTTGTTCAGAATGATAAATGCTATTTGGTTGAAGGTTATACCGATGTTTTATCTTTTCATCAGGCGGGAATTGAAAATGTGGTTGCTTCTTCAGGAACTGCACTCACAGCTGATCAGATCAGGTTGGTGAAGCGTTTCACCAATAACATGACCATTATATATGATGGTGACCCTGCTGGTATCAAAGCCTCACTTCGAGGTATCGATTTGGTTTTGGAACAGGAGCTCAATGTGAAAATACTATTATTACCTGATGGTGAAGATCCTGATTCCTTTTCACGAACTATGAGCTCAACAGAATTGACTCAATACATCGAAAAGAATGAAACGGACTTTATTGTTTTTAAAACCAATCTTTTATTAGCAGATGCTAAAAATGATCCGGTAAAACGAGCCAATTTAATTATAGATATTGTAAGGTCGATTGCGATAATCCCTGATAATATTGTTCGTTCTGTCTATGTAAAAGAGTGCAGTAGTATTTTGAATGTTGACGAACGTGTCCTTTATACCGAAATTAACAAGATAAAAGGTCGTTTGCAGGAGGAAGCCTGGAAAAATGAAGAACGATCGAATTTAGAACTTCAGGCACAAGAGGATTCTGTCGTTAATCAGAGTATTATTCGTGCAGATAATGATTGCGATTTAGAGGAAAGAGCTTTGATTCGTTTGTTGCTCAACTTTGGTAAAGAAGAACTGTTCAGTAATAAGAATGATCAAGGGGAGGATGAAATCGTTTTGGTCGGAAATTACATTGTTGATGAACTCGAACGAGACGAATTGGGATCTATTAATGGTGCCTACCAGCAAGTGTTTGATGAGTACACCAAAAATAAATTAAACCCCAACTTCGAAGCAAGGACCTTTTTTCGAGATCATACCGATCCAAAAATTATTCAGCTTGCTGCCGATATTATGAGTGAGCCACATCAACTTAGTGGAATGTGGACTCGTAAAGACAGCTATATTGAGTCTGAAGAGATGAAATTGAAAGAAATCGTGCCTAAGCTTGTCAACGAATATAAAGGAAAGAAGGTAAAGCTCCTTATAGAAGAAGTTGTACAAGAAATGCAAAAGGTTCAGGAAAGTGGGGATTCAGCACGCTTGATGGAATTGATGAAACAAAAAATGGTTCTCGATCAAATTAAAAATGCGATATCTAAGGAACTTGGTAACCGCACGATTTTTTAAATTACTATATAGGTGTCTTCGATCTTAGTATCGGGATGTCAATAATATTAAATACACATGAAGACTGTAAATATTGAAGAACAAGAGCAAATCGACGAGATTATTAAATCTTGTGATCTTTGTTATTTAGGTGTTATAGATACTGAAAATAGACCCTATGTTGTACCCATGAATTTTGGCTATCTTGATGGCTATATCTATTTACATGGTGCAAACTTTGGAAAGTTGATTGATTCATTAAAACAGAATCCTGATGCTTGTCTCACTTTCTGTACTGATACGGTTCTGGCTTACCAGAATGAAGAAGTTGCTTGTAGCTATAGAGTAAAAGGCAAAAGTATTGTGGCTCGTGGTACGATTGAGTTTATTTTGGATTACGATAAAAAAGTTGATGCACTTAATGCTTTGATGGCACAATACACAGATAGAAAGTTCACTTATAATTCTCCAGCTGTGAAGAATGTTGAGGTTTACCGAATGAAAATGGATGACCTTACAGCTAAAGAATTTGGAAAATACAACGAGCAAAGTTTTCCCTGGATGAAGAAACATGGCAGGTAAACAGTATAGTTGATTACCCTTTGGCTTTGCCATTCAGCATTTAAGGGATTGTTCAATAATTATATTGAATGAGGAACAATTTCACTTATAATATAAGCATTGGGAGAATAGAATATCTTCTCTTTAAAAAGGATAAGCGAGGGCTTATCCTTTCTTTTTGGAAGCATGCCTATAGGTATGAGACAGGCATCCCCCAGTTTTGGGTCAAAAAAAACTTAAGTTTAATCTTTTTTGAAAATAAGCGATATTGATATTCAGTCTCTTACTTGTTAATTGAAGAAAACTTCAGTTTTGCATTAGGAAATACGGGAATAAAAGCCCTATATTTGCACTCGCTTTTAGAAAGGGCGAACGATCTTTAAAATCTTTGCAGG
>Ga0209272_10000343_pt1 | contig 42339 bp, 30 predicted proteins | sample tdDd002_FD_187125 | JGI IMG/M metagenome (GOLD analysis project Ga0209272, IMG submission 187125) | Marine sediment microbial communities from the Atlantic coast under amendment with organic carbon and nitrate - tdDd00.2 (SPAdes)... | ecosystem: Environmental > Aquatic > Marine > Coastal >...
GGGCTGATATGCATTGCAGAAGCGGTCTTGGCAAAGCTTTTACTATCACACAGATGAATGAACAACTGCAGACATTTAATGTTCATGAAATGGTCACATCCTTGTTGCATTAATTGCAATTACTAATTGTGAATATATCACTTTAAGCAATCATTTGTCTGATTTAGTATGAACTCATTCGGTAAGAAAACGACCGACCTCAATGGAAAAATTCTCTAAAGGAGCGCCCAATGGCTAACTATTTCAATACTTTAAACCTACGTGAGCAGCTAGACCAACTAGGTCGCTGTCGCTTTATGGACCGTAGCGAGTTTGCTACAGAAGCAGATTACCTTAAAGGTAAGAAAGTGGTTATTGTCGGTTGTGGTGCTCAAGGCCTAAACCAAGGTCTAAACATGCGTGATTCAGGCCTAAACGTAGCATATGCACTACGTCAGGCAGCGATTGACGAACAGCGTCAGTCATACAAAAACGCAAAAGAGAACGGTTTTGAAGTTGCAAGCTACGAAACGCTAATCCCAGAAGCAGATCTAGTAATCAACCTGACTCCAGATAAGCAGCACACTAATGTTGTAGAAACGGTAATGCCGCTAATGAAAGAAGGCGCAGCACTAGGTTACTCGCACGGTTTTAACGTGGTTGAAGAAGGCATGCAAATCCGTAAAGACCTAACGGTTGTCATGGTTGCACCTAAGTGTCCAGGTACAGAAGTTCGTGAAGAGTACAAGCGTGGCTTCGGCGTTCCAACGCTAATCGCTGTTCACCCAGAGAACGATCCAAAAGGTGAAGGTTGGGATATCGCGAAAGCATGGGCGGCAGGTACAGGTGGTCACCGCGCAGGTTGTCTAGAGTCTTCATTCGTTGCAGAAGTTAAATCTGACCTAATGGGTGAGCAAACTATTCTATGTGGCATGCTACAAGCTGGTTCTATCGTTTCTTACGAGAAGATGATCGCTGACGGCATCGACCCAAGCTACGCAGGTAAACTTCTACAGTACGGTTGGGAAACCATCACAGAAGCACTGAAATTCGGTGGCATCACGCACATGATGGACCGTCTATCAAACCCAGCAAAAGTAAAAGCATTCGAACTTTCTGAAGAGCTTAAAGAGCTAATGCGTCCGCTTTACAACAAGCACATGGATGACATCATCACTGGTGAGTTCTCAAGCACTATGATGGCTGACTGGGCGAACGACGATGCAAACCTACTAGGCTGGCGTGAAGAGACTGGTGAAACAGCATTTGAAAACTACCCAGCAAGTGATGTGGAAATCTCAGAGCAAGAGTACTTCGATAACGGCATTCTACTAGTGGCAATGGTTCGCGCTGGTGTTGAACTAGCATTCGAAGCAATGACAGCATCAGGCATCATCGATGAGTCAGCGTACTACGAGTCACTACACGAGCTACCACTAATTGCAAACACAGTAGCACGTAAGCGTCTATACGAAATGAACGTAGTAATCTCAGATACAGCGGAATATGGTAACTACCTATTCGCAAACGTAGCAACACCGCTACTTCGTGAGAAGTTCATGCCATCAGTATCAACAGATGTTATCGGTAAAGGTCTAGGTGAAACATCTAATCAAGTAGATAACGCTACGCTAATCGCAGTAAACGATGCTATCCGTAATCACCCAGTTGAGTACATCGGTGAAGAGCTACGTGGGTACATGACTGATATGAAGAACATCGCAGTAGGCGGCTAATTACTTGACTTAAGGTTCCATTTCGGTGTCGAAGGTGCTCATTTACTATCGTAAACTCCGCGCCTTCTCCTAGAAATGAAACCTTAACTCTGCGTAATTCTCTAACCTTGATTGAAGGTTAGTAAAGAACTCCAGATAGACTGGGGTCGATAAGTACAAAATAAAACACAACATCTAATTAAAAGGGCTTGGTCGCCGTTGACCAAGCCCTTTTTGTTTTTGAGCGTTGAGCTAAAGTCGTTAAGTATCGTCACTTCCTGGGCTGACGAAGGAGCGAGTAGGGAATCTCCAATAGTTCTCAATCCGAGATCGGAGATCCCCAATTCACTCGTCCCTCGCTCTTGAGGATGACAATAAAAAAGGCCGACGTTTCACGTCAGCCCTCAGGATTTTCAAGCTTTGCAGCTTATTTATCTGCTAGCTTCTCTTCTAAATCAGCCAATTTCTTTTCCATTTCTGTTAGCTTTTGGCGAGTGCGAAGTAGTACTTGTGTCTGTACATCGAACTCTTCACGGCTAACAACGTCTAGCTTGTTTAGCTGACCTTGAATGACTTGGCGAACTTTTTGGTCTACATCAGAACCCAGCTCTTTGACTGGTGCTGGCATAGAATCGTGAATCTGTTTAGCGATTTGCTCTAGTTTCTTTGGATCAAACATGCTGTCTAAAACTCCTGTATCTTTGGCTACATTCTATTTAAACGTGGCGAAAAAGTCGCTAGCTCAGTGCTAAAAAAGAGAGCGGCAATAAAAAAGGTCACCGAAGTGACCTTTTATACGTAGTTTCGTAGAGATTAGTGGTTATCCGCTAATTCACGTTGTGCCGCTTTCGCTTCATCAATGCGTGCCAATTTCTCTAAGTCTTTGTCTTCAACAAAAACTGGTAGAGGTTTGTGTTTTTCAGCTAGGTAGCTGTAAATCACAGGCAGTACGAATAGCGTAAACAGAGTACCAATCGCTAGACCAGCAACGATTACGATACCGATACTAAAGCGCTGAGCCGCACCTGCACCACTTGCATACATCAGTGGAATCAGGCCTGCGATCATCGCCGCAGTTGTCATAAGGATAGGACGAAGACGTACTTTTGCCGCTTCCATCACCGCTTCCATTCGACCCAGTTTGTTATGCAATTGCTCTTCTTTTGCTACTTCACAAATCAAGATACCGTGCTTAGTAATTAGACCAACCAGAGTAATCAAACCAACTTGCGAGTAGATGTTCATGGTCGCTGCGCCCCATGCAAGTGCAATCAAGGCACCACAGACAGCAAGAGGTACTGATACCATGATAACAATCGGGTCTTTTAGAGATTCAAACTGAATCGCCAGAACCAAGAAGATGATTGCTAGAGCCAAACCAAACGTTGCGTACAAGGCACTGCCTTCAGTTACGTATTGGCGAGCTTCACCCATGTAGTCATGGTTGTAGCCACTTGGCAGTTTGTCTGTCGCAATACCTTCAAACCATGTAATTGCATCGCCCATAGCAGTACCTGGCGCAGGAACGGCACCGACGGTCGCTGAGTTTAGCTGGTTGAAGTGAGGTAGAGAGCGAGGCTCAGCAACCACATCAATCGTAATCAAGCTACCAAGTGGTACCGCTTTGCCGTTTGCAGAGCGCACGTAGTAGTTGTTCATCGATTCAGGGTTTAGACGCCACTTACGCTCAACCTGAGGGATAACTTCGTATGAACGGCCATTAAGGTCGATACGGTTTACGTAGCCATCAGCCATCATGGTACTTAGTGTGATACCAATATCTTGCATGGTCACGCCGTAAGCACCGGCTTTGTCTTTATCGATGTTGATTTTCATCGTTGCCGAGTCGTAGTTCAGATCAAGATCTGAGTAAACGAACATCGGGCTCGATTTCACTTCTGTCAGCACTTCGGTTGCAATTGCAAACAGGCTTTCAAAGGCATTTGGTGTTGTGATAACGAACTGAATCGGTAGACCCGAACCCGCACCAGGCAGTTCTGGCATCTGGAATGCAGTTACCGCCATACCAGGTACGTTACCAACAAGACCACCTACACGGTTCGCTACTTCAGACTGACTCGCTTCACGCTCACTCCAAGGCACCATAGACGCAATACCAAAGGCTTGGTTTGAGTTTGGAACACCGGTAAACACCTGAGCAAACGCTACTTCTGGCTGATCAGACAGAATTTCGTTTACATCGTTCATGGTGTTTTGCATGAAGTCTAAGTTGGCATTCGATGGCGCGGTACCCATCAACATCACCACGCCTTTGTCTTCTGAAGGCGCTAGCTCACTTGGAATGAACTTAAACAGCAGCGGTAAGCTACCAAATACGATCACAGCGAATGCCAGTACGACAGGACGATGAAGCATGACTGCTTTTAGCATCTTCTCGTAACGGTTCGTCATACCATCAAGGATGTGATGTACTTTTTGCTCAAACTTGCTTGGCTCTTCGTTGGCTTTCAGCATTTTTGAACACATCATCGGCGATAGTGTTAATGCCACAATACCGGATACGAATACCGAGCCTGCTAGCGTTAAGGCGAATTCTTTAAATAGCGAGCCTGTAATACCACCCATTAATGCGATTGGCGCATATACCGCACCTAGCGTTAATGTCATCGCGATAACCGGTACCGCAATTTCACGTGTACCAATGATGGCAGCACGGAATGGTGATTCACCTAGCTTAATGTGACGGTCAACGTTCTCAAGAACAACGATCGCGTCATCTACTACTAGACCGATTGCTAGAACCATTGCCAGTAGTGTCATCAAGTTCCACGAGAAGCCCATACCTTGCATAACCATAGCTACACCGATAAGTGATAGCGGGATGGTGACAATTGGAATGATTACGGCGCGGAAAGAGCCCAAGAACAGCGTGATTACCACGAGTACAATCAGTGCCGCTTCGACGATGGTTTTAATTACCTCGTGAATCGATTCATTGATCGCGATAGTGGAGTCATACATCACGTTCATATTGATGGTGCTTGGTAAGTTACGCTCTAGTTGAGGTAACAGTTCAAGTACATCCGCCGCGATGTTAATTGGGTTCGCACTTGGCGCAGCGTTGATCGCCGCAACAACCGCTTCTTGACCGTTCGCACTTGCGCGGTAAACGTCGTGGCTCTTCTCTAGTGTTACTTTTGCAATATCACTTAAACGAGTCACCTCACCTTCATCAGTACTAACTACAAGGTTTGACAGTTCTTCAACGTTAGAAACTTGAGTATCAGCGCTACCGTTGTAAAGAACAAACTCACCAATCGCTTGACCGGTCGCAGATTGATAGTTATTGGCATTCAATACACCCATAACATCAGTCGCAGTTAAACCAAGTGCCGCCATTTTAGATGGGTCTAGCCAAATACGCAGGGCGTACTTCATACCACCGTAAAGGTCGACTTTTGATACACCGTTAACCGTGAATAACTGCGGGTTGATTACACGTTCTAGGTAATCAGTGATTTGGCTTGAAGAAAGCTCATCACTGGTAAAACCAATGTAAAGTACCGCTGTCGTTGAACCGGTAGACATAGTTACTGTTGGGTCTTCTGCCTCTTTAGGAAGCTGAGAACGAACAGAGTTAGTCTTAGCCAGAATGTCAGACAACGCCGCATTCGGGTCGGTGTTCAATTTCATGTTGACGGTAATGGTAGATTTACCAAGCACCGACTGAGAAGTCATATAGTCTATGTTATCTGCCTGTGCGACCGCTTGCTCCAAGGGCTGAGTGATAAAGCCTTGGATAAGATCGGCACTGGCACCGTAGTAACTGGTTGAAACCGTTACTACTGTATTCGTCATTTCAGGGTATTCACGGACCTGCATTTTGAAGATTGCTTGTAAACCAAGCAAAGCTATCAAAAAGCTGATCGATACCGCTAAAACCGGACGTTTAATAAAAACATCAGTAAAGCGCATGAAGCCTCCAATTACAGCATTGGTGTTTCAGCTGGTGGAGTAGTTGCATCGCTTTCTACTACACGAACTTTTGCATGGTTACTTAGGCGAACTTGGCCTGAAGTTACGACCACGTCACCTGGCTTAACGCCTTCTAGAATGTGTGCGATATCTTGCGTTCGCTCACCCACTTTAACCACTTGCTGTGTTACACGCTTCTCGCCATCTTTCTCTGAAATGATGTACACGTTGTCACCGTATAGAGTGAAAGTAATCGCGGTTTGAGGCAGTGTTACTTGGTTATCTAGCTTAGGCAGAATGATGTTAGCGCGAGCGAACATACCACTACGCAATTTGCCATCGCTGTTTGGGATGTCTGCTTGAACTTGAATCAAACCACTTTGAATGTTTACCGCAGGCTCGATAGCAGAAATAGAACCTTTGAAAGCGATCTCTGGGTAAGAGTCGACAAAGATATCCACTTCTTGATCAAGGTTGATACGAGAGATATCCGTTTGCGGAACCGTAAAGCGCAGACGCATTACGCTAGTATCTTCTAAACGAACGATATCTGTACCGGCTTGTAGGTATTGACCAAGGTAAACGTTACGAATACCAACAACACCAGCAAATGGAGCTTTGATTTCACGGCGGTCAATAGACGCTTTTAGGCTCTCAATATCAGCTTGTAGAGAGAAGTAGTTTGCTTCTGCTTCATCGTAAGCTTCTTTTGAAATAGACCCTTTTTTGTAAAGACCTTGGTAACGCTTGTACTTAGCTTGCGCTGCTGGGAGCTTAGCTTGAGTACTTTTTAGGTTAGCTTTTTCTACCGCAGAATCTAGCAACACTAATGGCTGGCCATCTTCCACTTGAGTGCCTGACTCAAAAGAAATCTGATCGATAACGCCACTGGTTTCATTCGCAACTGTTACACCTTGGTTTGGTTCGATAAAACCAATGGCTTCAATAACAGGTACCCAATCTACTGGCTGTACTTCAGTCACTGTCACAGGAAATTCTGGTTCAGGACGATTAGCCATGTATTCGGCAATCTTCTGCTGTTTATAAAGATTGAAACCTATCACGCTGCCAAATAGCAGTATTGCGATAAGTAACATAAAGAAAGTCCACTTTTTCATTCCAACTAGAACTCCAAGTTAATGTGTAATTATTGCATCCCAACTGGCTTCAATGGCGGCATCTAATGCATCATCGTCCAGTTGATAAAACCCTAAAGCATGCTTGCGAGCGAGTGTGACACTCGCTTCAAAACTAAGCCCCGACAAAATTTCGTTATCCAATGGCTTAAAGACACCTTGTTCTTTACCTTCAGCAAACAAGCGATCCACTTGGGCAAACATTTCTCGCTCAAGTTCCCTTGTATTGCGCTTGTTTGCACAGGGCAAAGATTCATACTGAACGCGATTGCTAATAGTATCAATATTTGAAGCGGCTAAATTCCAAATATTAAGCCACATCATGCGATAGCGTTGTTTTAAAGGCATGTCATCACTCACACCTGCTTGCACAGCGTCGGCGATGCGTCTTGAAACCATCAAACGTACTTCATCAAGGAGGTGCTCTTTATCAGAGAAATATCGATAGATGGTCCCCGCCGCAACACCAGCCTCTTTGGCCAGTTTTTGCATCGATAGGCCCTGAAAGCCAGATTCAGCAATGAGCTTTTCAGCTGCAGCTAGAATTTGCTCTCGCTTATCTATATTGGTGTTACTAGACATAACCCCACCACAATGAATGAACGTTCATTCATTATAGCCTAACTACTATACAGTTGTGCAATAAAGTATTTTAATTAATCAGCCTTATTTATAGTGATTAAGAAAAGACTGACCTTGTTATTGCGTTACGATTAACCATAGCAATCGATCAGTTGCACTATTATTATATGCGCCACTAATTTTCACCTTTGAGACACCTATGAAGCTGAACCTAAGACAAGATGAAGCAGTAAAGTATGTATCAGGCCCTTGCTTGGTACTGGCTGGTGCTGGTTCTGGTAAAACTCGTGTAATCACCAATAAGATTGCTTACTTGGTTCAGCAGTGTGGCTACAAAGCGCGAAACATTGCTGCTGTGACCTTTACCAATAAAGCCGCTCGTGAAATGAAAGAGCGTGTAGGTCAGACTCTTGGTAAAAATGAATCGAAAGGTTTAATGGTGTCGACGTTCCACACTTTAGGCCTGAACATCATTAAACGCGAATACAAGGCTTTGGGTTTGAAGTCGGGTTTTTCGCTGTTTGATGACCAAGACCAGTTTGCTCTGTTGAAAGAGCTGACAGAAAAGCAACTTGATGGCGATAAAGATCTGCTACGCCAATTGATGAGTGCGATCTCCAATTGGAAAAACGACATGTTGACGCCGGATCAAGTCAAGGCTCAAGCTAAAGGTGAGCAACAGCAGCTGTTTGCGTTCTGCTTCGAGATGTACCAAAAACAGATGAAGGCCTACAACGCACTCGATTTTGATGATTTGATTTCGTTACCCGTATTGCTGCTTAAGACTAACGAAGAAGTACGTCAGCGTTGGCAGAATCGCATTCGCTACTTGTTGGTGGATGAATATCAAGATACCAATACCAGCCAGTATGATTTGGTTCGATTGATTGTCGGAGAGCGCGGGCGCTTAACGGTAGTAGGTGATGATGACCAATCTATTTACTCGTGGCGTGGTGCAAAGCCGCAGAACTTAGTTTTGCTTGGTGAAGATTACCCGAATCTGCGCCTGATTAAGCTTGAGCAAAACTATCGTTCGACCAGTCGAATTTTACGTGCAGCGAACATCTTGATTGCTAATAACCCGCACGTGTATGAAAAGTCGCTTTTCTCTGAAATTCCTGATGGTGAAAAGCTAAAGGTCTTGACGGCGAAAAATGAAGAGCATGAAGCGGAACGCGTCACGGGTGAGTTAATCGCTCACAAGTTTCTAAATCGTACTGAATACAAAGATTACGCGGTTTTATATCGAGGTAACCACCAATCTCGCTTGATTGAAAAATCACTGATGCAGAACCGAGTGCCTTATAAGCTCTCTGGTGGTACGTCATTTTTTGCGCGGGCGGAAATCAAAGACATCATGGCGTACTTGCGTGTGCTGGTGAACCCAGATGATGACAATGCATTTTTGCGTATTGTGAACACGCCAAGACGTGAAATTGGCCCTGTTACTTTAGAAAAACTGGGCAGTTACGCCAATATGCGCGGAAAAAGCTTATTTGAAGCTAGTTTTGAGCTCGGGCTTGAACAATCGCTATCTGGTCGAGGACTTGAAAACCTACGCCGATTTACCACTTGGCTTGTGAAAATTGCCGATCAAGCCGAGCGAGGTGATACCGTCGAAGCAGTGCGCTCGCTTGTTCGTGATATTAATTATGAAGATTGGCTTTATGAGACTTCTGCGAGCCCCAAAGCGGCTGAGATGCGCATGAAGAACGTCTCTGATCTCTACTCTTGGATTGTTGCTGACCTAGAAGGTGATAATTACGATAAAGAAGAGAAGAGCATCAAGGAGGTGGTTCAGCGCCTGACCTTACGTGACATGATGGAGCGGGGTGAAGACGATGAAGATAGTGACGCAGTGCAGTTGATGACATTACATGCCTCAAAAGGCCTCGAGTTTCCATACGTTTATTTGATTGGCTCGGAAGAGGGCATTTTGCCACACCAAACCAGTATTGATGAAGAGAACGTAGAAGAAGAGCGTCGCTTGATGTACGTAGGTATTACGCGAGCTCAAAAAGAACTGACGTTTACTATCTGTAAAGAGCGTCGCCAATTCGGTGAGTTGATTAAACCGACGCAAAGCCGATTCTTAGATGAGCTGCCTTTTGATGACCTTGAGTGGGAAGTGCATAAGAAGCCACAAACAGCAGAAGAACGCATGGCGAAAGGGCAGGCGCATATTGCTAACCTAAAAGCGATGTTTAATAAAAAATAGAAACAAAAATGGCTTGGTATTCACCAAGCCATTTTTATATGGAAGAGATGAGGTTATAGGCCTTCGATCATGTGCTCAATCGCTGCAATGATTTCGTCATCTGAACAATCCATACAAGAACCTTTCGCAGGCATTGCATTGAAGCCGTTGATTGCGTGGTCTGCTAGTACGTCACTGCCTTGTGCAATACGTGGAGCCCAATCACCAGCATCACCTGTTTTTGGTGCACCACTTACACCTGATGCGTGACAAGCGATACAGAAAGTACCGTAAACCGTTGCACCATCGCGTGGGCCAGTAGGCTCCGCTTTTACCGGCTCAGCGCCAGCTAGGTAAACATCACCAACGGGTTTAATACGTTCTGCAATCGCATCATATTCTTCTTGGCTAACACTTGCTGCAAAAGAGGCGCTAGAAAAGGTTACTGCAGCAACCAAAGCGGTTAAGATTTTTCGAGACATATCCATTAAACTCACTTTACATTCCTGAAGGTAAGTTCATGCTTACCTATTATAAGAGTGTGGCAATGACCAACAGGGCTAACCTGTTAAATCAATGTAAATAATGGGTGATTATATCCTGTTAACTTGTTGCAATAAACAGCAAGTTACCTCCTTCCTAGCAGTTATCTAATGGGAAATAGGGGTTTATCACACTTTAATTGCCCAAAAAGGCATCAAACGATAAAAAAAGTTGAAAAAGTACTAGACGGCCTAGTGTGATATCCGTATTATTCCACTCCGCCGATAGGGCATGCGCCCGTAGCTCAGTTGGATAGAGCGTTGGCCTCCGGAGCCAAAGGTCGAAGGTTCGAATCCTTTCGGGCGTACCATTCGCCTAAAGGTTTATCGGTAAAAAATTTCAGTGGTGGCTATAGCTCAGTTGGTAGAGTCCCGGATTGTGATTCCGGTTGTCGCGGGTTCGAATCCCGTTAGCCACCCCATTTATTTAGGTAGCTTTGCTTCCTTTCTTGTGAAAACGAGATAAAACATAAGTCGGTGAATAGCGCAGCTTGGTAGCGCATCTGGTTTGGGACCAGAGGGTCGGGGGTTCGAATCCCTCTTCACCGACCACTATTTAGTTTAACGCTGATAGCGGTAAACAATACAATTTAGTGGTGGCTATAGCTCAGTTGGTAGAGTCCCGGATTGTGATTCCGGTTGTCGCGGGTTCAAATCCCGTTAGCCACCCCATGATTTGCTCGGTGAATAGCGCAGCTTGGTAGCGCATCTGGTTTGGGACCAGAGGGTCGGGGGTTCGAATCCCTCTTCACCGACCACTATTGAAGCCCTAGTCGAAAGACTAGGGTTTTTTTACACCTGGAATTTAAAGAAACACTCTCGATTCACTATCGCCAAGAATACGACTCGCCTGAAAAATCTCCACTCTCTATTGGATCAAAGTTTAACCTTGGTCTATCAATAAATAGTGCTACAAGCAATTTCATATAGTGCAAATACTCGACTATATTTATCTTAAATAGTCACGGCAGCTTAGGCTGTCTATTTAAGGTGTTATCTAATTTTAATTCTAATTTCTCATCATTTTCTGGGTCTTAATATTGAATTTTATTATTGGCTTGGTGTTATGTTTTATATTTGTTAATGCTGATTCTGAGTGGGAAGTGGAATACTTATTCACTTTGTGCTCTTGTGTAGAGAGTTTTCGCTTCTACGAAATTAGAGTTTAGGCCAGTATATATGGCGCCTTTGTTGGAATAAATAAGAAGCAAGAACTAACGTATCATTTCGCTAGTACGCATATTTATTTTGCTAAGCTGCTTGTTTTTTGTTCCATTTCAACTTTTTATTCTAGTTATGTTGCTTTTCTGTGAAATTTTTGCCAAATTGATGACCTTGTAAATTGCCAGAACATTATACTGGCTTGAATGGATTCAATTTTCAGACAGGGCAGAAAGCTGCCGAAGCAGTAGAGGTCTGGTTTAATGTCACTTTTAGAAGTTAAAAATCTTCGTATTGAGTACCCGTCTCGTCACGGTGTGCATGCAGCTGTTAAAGCACTATCGTTTAATATTGAACGAGGTGAAATCGTCGGCGTTGTTGGCGAATCTGGTGCGGGTAAATCGACGGTAGGGAATGCCGTGATTGATCTGTTGAGCCCTCCTGGTCGTATCGCAAGTGGTGATGTTTATCTCGATGGTGAGCTGATTTCTGGTTTATCTCCAGAGCAAATGCGCAGCGTACGTGGTTCAAAAATTGGCTTTATCTTCCAAGATCCAATGACATCACTCAACCCACTTTTCACGGTTGAGCAGCAGTTGAAAGAAACCATCCACGCGAATATGAAAGTCACTGACGAGCAGGCATATCAGCGTGCCCTGTCATTGATGGAGCAAGTTGGTATCCCACAACCAGAAAACCGCTTAAAGCAGTACCCCCACCAATTCTCGGGTGGTATGCGACAGCGTGTGGTTATTGCCATAGCACTTGCCGGTGAACCAGATCTAATCATTGCAGACGAACCAACCACAGCACTTGATGTATCGATTCAAGACCAAATTCTAAGTTTGATTCGTGATTTATGTATTAAGAATAACGTTGGTTGTATGTTGGTGACGCACGATATGGGCGTGGTTTCTAACGTGACTGATCGAGTGGCGGTTATGTATCGTGGTGACTTAGTTGAGTTTGGTCCGACAGCGAAAGTGCTGGGCGATCCAGACCACTCATACACTCGAAGCTTAATTTCAGCGGTTCCGCGCTCAGATATGAAGCTCGATCGTTTTCCGTTAGTGAGCTACATCGAAGAAGCTCACGAGATGGAGCCTTTAGATGTTAAAAACCACTGGCTGGGTCAAAGCCAAGATCATCGAGATTACACCGGTTCACTACTGAGCGTCGAAAATGTAAATCTGCGCTTTGTGACTAAAGATTCGCTATTTGAAAGCCGCCGCGAATACGTTCAGGCATCCAATAATGTCAGCTTCGATGTATTTGAAGGTGAAACGTTTGGATTAGTGGGTGAGTCTGGTTCGGGTAAATCGACGATTGCACGTGTTATTGCTGGGTTGTATGAACCAAACTCTGGCAAGGTCACATTTGAGGGCATTGATTTAACGGCTCTTAAATCTGAAAAAGAGCGTCGCCCACTGCGCCGCCAAATGCAGATGGTGTTCCAAAACCCATACACTTCTATGAACCCGCGTATGAAAATCTTCGATATCATCGCAGAGCCCATTCGTTTTCATAAGCTTACCAACAGCGAGACAGAAACTCACACGATCGTGAACGATCTACTTGATCATGTTGGCCTGGGTAAAATGGCTGGTGTGAAATACCCGCATGAGTTTTCAGGTGGTCAGCGTCAGCGTATTTCGATTGCGCGTGCGCTTGCGACGCGACCTCGTCTTCTTATTTGTGATGAACCTACTTCAGCGCTTGATGTATCGGTACAGGCACAAATTCTCAACTTGCTGAAAGATCTTCAAGATGAACTCAATCTAACCATGCTGTTTATCAGTCACGATTTACCTGTGATTCGCCAGATGTGTGATCGCGTCGGAGTCATGCAGATGGGAACTTTGCTCGAAGTCGCACCGACCGAGCAACTGTTTACTAATCCTCAACATGAATACAGCAAGCAACTGATTTCCCTAATGCCTGAATTTACGGGCTTAAGAGAAGAAATAAAAACGGCGTAAGTCGTAGATCTACGGCCCAGACAAACTTGGGTTACAAAAACAGACGCAAATACAACAACTAGGGATGAATCCCGCATAAGGAGTTATGCAATGAAAACCATGAAAAGCAAACTAGCAGTGGCTTTAATGGCAGCAGGCTTAAGCTTTAGTGCAGCTGCAGCAGATATCACCGTCGCTTATGACGCAGACCCAGTGTCTCTTGACCCGCATGAGCAGCTATCTGGCGGCACACTGCAAATGTCTCACATGGTGTTTGACCCACTTATTCGCTTCAATCAAAAAATGGAATTTGAACCTCGCTTAGCAGAGTCTTGGGAACGTATTGACGGCGAAACAATGCACTTCAACATTCGCCAAGGTGTTAAGTTCCACTCTGGTAACACGTTAAGTGCAGACGACGTAGTTTGGACTTTTGACCGTCTGAAAAACTCTCCAGACTTCAAAGGTATCTTTGGTCCAATCGTTTCGATCACGAAAGCTGGTGACTACAAAGTAGAAATCAAAACCGATGGCGTTTACCCACTTGTTGAGAACGTAATGACTTACCTATTCCCAATGGATAGTAAGTTTTACTCTGGTCAAACGTCAGATGGTAAAGCGAAAGACGAGCTAGTGAAGCACGGTAACTCTTTTGCTTCAACAAACGTGTCAGGTACGGGGCCTTTCATTATCACTCAGCGTGAGCAAGGTGTGAAAGTAACCTTTGAGCGTTTCAATGATTACTGGGATAGCGCGTCAGAAGGTAACGTAGACAAGCTAACTCTAGTGCCAATCAAAGAAGATGCAACACGTGTAGCAGCACTTCTTTCTGGTGATGTAGATATGATTGCGCCAGTTGCTCCGAATGATTACAAGCGTATCGAGAAGGCTGACAGTGTAGACCTTTACACTATGCCTGGTACTCGCGTTATCACGTTCCAAATGAACCAAAACAGCAACCCTGCACTGAAAGATGTGCGCGTTCGTCAAGCGATTACCTATGCGATCAACAACGAAGGTATCACGAAGAAAGTAATGAAAGGTGCGGCGACAGCTGCTGCTCAACAGAGTCCAGTTGGTTTTGTTGGTCACAATGACGACCTAAAACCTCGTTACGATCTGAAGAAAGCTAAAGAGCTGATGAAAGAAGCGGGTTACGAAAAAGGCTTCACGTTAACGATGATGGCACCTAATAACCGTTACGTGAACGATGACAAGATCGCTCAAGCTTCTGCGGCAATGCTATCTAAGATTGGTATCAAGGTTGACCTGAAGACAATGCCTAAAGCGCAATACTGGCCTGAGTTTGATAAGTGTGCGGCAGACATGTTAATGATCGGCTGGCACCCAGATACAGAAGATTCAGGTAACTTCACTGAATTCCTTGCTATGACTCGTAATGCAGAGACTGGTAAAGGTCAGTACAACTGTGGTCACTACTCAAATGCAGAAGTGGACAAGCTAATCGAAGAAACGAACAAGATGACAGATCTTGCTAAACGTAGTGCGTCGTTGAAGAAAGTAGAAGAGATTCTATACAACGAAGCGGCGTTCGTTCCTCTACATTGGCAAGATCCTTCATGGGCAGCGAAAGGTAACGTTGAGATTGGTCCAATCATCAACGGTATGAACTTCCCATACTTCGGTGATCTAGTGGTTAAATAATCACAGTGAACCAGACCAAGTATTCGTGACTCTCTGAGTACTTGGTCGATTTTTGGTGCTTAGCTTTGTTTCAGTCGGGTTAAGTACCATTTTTAAGGCTGAAATCTATGGAAAGTTAAGGGGCAAGGAATGTTTTCGTTTCTGGTCAAGCGCCTGTTTCAGGCACTGATAGTGATGTTTGTGATCAGTTTGGTGGCGTTTGCCATTCAGGATAACCTGGGTGACCCGCTGCGTGAGCTTGTTGGTCAGTCTGTTTCGGAATCAGAGCGTCAAGCTTTACGTGATGACTTAGGTCTGAATGATCCCTTCATTACAAAATACACCCGCTTTGTTGGCAATGCGCTGCAAGGTGATTTAGGCACATCTTATTTCTTCAAACGCCCGGCGGTTGAAGTCATCCTCGATAAACTCGTCGCGACGCTAGAGCTAGTGTTTGGTGCGACTCTAATTATTGTCTTCTGTTCGATCCCACTAGGGGTCTATTCTGCGATTAACCCAAAAAGCATCTTCACCAAAATCGTGATGGCAGGCAGCAGTATCGGTATTTCAATCCCAGTCTTCTTAACCGCGATTATGCTGATGTACGTTTTCTCAATTGAGCTTGGGTGGTTACCGTCTTATGGGCGAGGTGAAACTGCGAATATATTTGGTTGGGAGTCAGGCTACTTTACCCTTGATGGTTTAGCTCACCTTGTACTGCCATGTATTGCTCTAGCATCGATCATGCTACCCCTATTTATTCGTTTGGTGCGCTCAGAAATGCTGGAAGTATTGAGCTCTGAATACATCAAATTTGGTAAGGCGAAAGGGTTAGCGCTAAACAAAATCTATTACCAACATGCACTTAAAAACACCATGCTGCCAGTACTGACTGTTGGTGGTGTTCAAATTGGTACCATGGTGGCTTATACCATTCTGACTGAAACCGTATTCCAATGGCCTGGTACTGGTTTCCTTTTCCTAGAAGCGATCAACCGTGTTGATACGCCACTCATCACCGCTTACGTTATATTTGTCGGCCTGATTTTCGTGGTTACAAACACCATCGTTGACTTGCTATACGGCATCATCAACCCGACCGTAAATCTAACTGGAAAAGGAGCATAATCATGAGCCAAACAGCAGCAGCTCCTTCTCGTTGGGAGCGATTTAAACAGTCTGATTTCTTGTATTACTTCAAGCGTGACAAAGTCGCGATGACAAGTTTTACCATCTTCATGATGTTCTTGGTGATGGCATTGGCAGCCCCAGTTCTATCACCAACGGACCCTTATGATCTAGCCTCTATCGATATCATGGACTCGGAATTACCACCGTCTTGGATGGAAGATGGGGATTCTCGTTTCCTTTTGGGTACAGATGAGCAGGGCCGAGACATTTTATCGACCATTCTTTATGGTTCTCGATTGTCTTTGACGATTGGTTTTCTGGCCGTTGGCCTACAGCTCTTTCTTGGTATCGTGATTGGATTGTCAGCGGGTTATTTCGGTGGTCGTATTGATAGCTTTTTGATGCGATTTGCTGACGTACAGCTTTCATTCTCAACCATGATGGTTGCGATCATTGTGTCAGCCATATTCAAAGCTAGCTTTGGCAGTGATTTCTACAGTCAGTATGCCGTTGTTATGCTGGTGGTGATCATTGGTGTGGCAGAATGGCCTCAGTATGCACGTACCATTCGTGCATCCGTATTGGCTGAGAAGAAGAAAGAATACGTTGAAGCTGCGCGTGTGATGGGTTTTAAGGCACCGCGTATTATGTTCCGACATATTTTGCCTAACTGTTTATCACCAATCTTGGTTATCTCGACGGTTCAGGTGGCAAATGCCATCATGTCTGAGGCGGCACTTTCCTTCCTAGGTTTAGGTTTACCGGTAGACCAACCTTCACTCGGTGCGCTGATCAGCATTGGTTTTAACTACATCTTCTCAGGTGCATGGTGGATTACTGCTTTCCCTGGGATTGTATTGGTGACGTTAGTACTGGTGATTAACCTACTGGGTGACTGGCTGCGTGATGTATTTAACCCGAAAATCTACAAAGGGTGATCTAACCCTTAGATTTTAATCTAAAAATTTCACTACACTAAGAGTCGTAACTTGTTACGGCTCTTTTTTTGCATCTATTTTTCTCAGCCGTGAACCGTCAATAATGTCACACTATCCCATCGCTAGGATAGGAAACTAAAGGTTTGAATTAAGGGTATGGATATGAAGATGGCTGTGATGCCAAAGCGACCATTAGTAACACTCTTGAGCACTGCATTATTAGCCTTGCCAATGATATCCGCGCCATCTTTTGCGGACGAGTTCCTATGTGATGCCACTCAGGTATCGACTCAAGAGTTACCGCAATTAGATCAATCGTGTCCAATAGGTAAAGGTTTGTGGGGAAAGCAGAAACCTAAAGGCCAAGAGTCTCAATTTTGGATACAGTGTGGTGTGTACAGTAAGCCTTTGTCGCTACAAAAGGCAAAAGAGCTGTATCAGCACATATCAACGGATGTATGGCTGAAGCAGGAGTCTAAAGCGTATCGTTGTTTGATAGGTCCGTATCAAGATTTTTCTGTGGTAAAAGGTGAATTAGCAAAAGTGCAGCAACTCTCGGATTACAAAGAAGCGTTCGTGCGAGAGATTGTAAAAGGTGCGCCTGTCAAACAAACTAAGCCAGCGCCTAAACCTGTTGCAAAGCCAAAGCCAAAAGTTGAATCGAAATACGTTCCTGCTCCAGTTAAGCAAGCAACAACTGTTATACCGACTGTGGCTTCTACTCCAGCTATTTCAAGCACTCGTCCAGTGAAAGATAAGATAGAAAGTGAAGTGGCGATTCGTTTAACTGCTTCCATAAATGGTCTTGAATACCAAGTGCCTTACATCATGTTCAGTGACGATCAATTCTATATGGAACACGATTTACCATGGAATCGAATGAGTTACGAGCAAGCGTATAAAACCTGTTACCGACAAGGCATGCGTTTAGCTACGCCTATAGAATGGAAGGCACTATTGGATTCTAAAGTGATGGAAAAAGACAAGTGGCCAATGCACTTACCTTACTGGGGATCGCAAAAAGCAGGTCTATTCTTTAGTGGCAAGGTTAATCAACTGAAAGGTTCGTCATTGTTGAATGTGATGTGTGTGAAGTGATTTCCATATCATTCAAGACTATAAAAAGCCCCGCGATTGCGGGGCTTTGTTAAAGTTGTGACTTTTAGAGTTATTTAATCGTAAGCACTATCACCTACATACTGAATGTTCATATTGAATGAAGGCACTCGATCAGTAAGGCCCATCAGTTGGATACGATGAGTGCTTGGGTTAGTAAACTCATTGCTGTAGTCAAAGTCTAAGCTTACGTATTCCTTACCGTCTTCAGTCTGCGTCCAACACTTGTTATCTTCGGTAAAGTTTGCCCATTCTTCGCCAAAGAAGCCTGCATCAAACGAATTTTGAATGTCTGAACAAGAAATATCACCGTTTGGATTGTCAATGAAAAGGTCTGCATCAGCTACTTCACCGTCGTTTGCGTTATTTCGCATTTGTGGGGTGATGTACAGTTCTACGTAATCTCCATTAATGAAGAGTGTGGTTAATTGAGCTGTATTTTCCCATGTACCTGTCGAGACGGTATTGAGTCGACTTTCAGCTTCAGCTTTGTTGGTCAGAGCTTCAAATGCTGAATAGTAGTCATCGTCACCTGAGTCCAATTCCACACTGTTTACTATATAGCGAGGGTTATCTCCTACTGTAGAAGTATGTTTGATCTCTAGAGTCATTGGGTCATAGTCATCTTCGCGGATGGTGATAACATTTCCTTCGATGGTGTAAGTTGCGCTGGCTGTATCAGACACTGGTGCACAGCTTTTAGTTAAATCACCACTGTAAGAATCACTGCCAAAGTAAACCTGACCGCCTTCTAAATGGAAAGTCTCGCAGTAGTTCAATTGAACCTCGTCGTCTCCTTCTGGCGTTTCAATGAAGTAGAGAGTCTGGCCTACTAGCGGGTGTTGAGGCTCTGGCTCTGGAGTTGCAGCTTGTTGAACCTCTGGTAGTTCAAGTTCGACAGTTGTTGAGATACCTGCTCGGTCTGTTGCCGTTAACTTAATAGTGTAATCTGTGTCATCTTCATTTTCGGAACGAATTGGCGTACCTTGCACACCGATCAGGCCTTCGCCCATGGCGTCAAAGATAAGACCATTGGTTGTTGCGTTAGAAGAAAAAGTTAGAGTGAGGTTTTCCCCGTTGAATAACCCAGAAAAGTCTAGCGTGTAGCCTTCACCTAAATCTGTACCTTTGATTAGCTCCCAAAGATCGACACCGTCTTGTAGGCCAGCTAGGTCATTCTCTGAATACTCAGGTGCTTGAGCTTCTCCTTCGTCAACTTCTAACGTGAAAATAGCTGTGGTGTAATTGGTGTGCTCTGAATTTCCAATCTCGACGATGATTTCAAACTCACCAGCCTTGATGATGCTTTCACTTGGGCTGACGCCAATATTTAGCTTCTGGGTATCATAGCTGTAAACGGTTTGGATGTTACTGCCATTAAGTGAGCTGTCGTCAACCTTAATGTAGCTCAAGTCGATCTCTTGAATGTCTTTATCTTCAAACAAGCCTGTTAGTTCAAGTTGAACAAAGTAATCTGTTGAACCTGCCATTCCCAGTTCTAGATCAAGTGAGTCTAGTGACTCTTGGATGGCATCATGGACATCGTCATTAACTGTGGTTTTAAAGCTTGGATTATCAATCGTATCGCTTGGAATCGGTGATACGGAACCGCTACCTGAGACAGGCACCACAGGCTTGAAGCTGTCTTCATCAAGCAGTTCAGGGTTTGTTTGTGCTATTTCCTCTACGGCTTTATCTGCTTCTTTGGCAATCTCAGTGGCAGAGTCTTGGTAAGTACTAGGGTTTGCAGCTTTAGTTTCTGTAAGGATCTGCGCAGTTTTATGCAGTTTAGAATCGGCTTGCGCTCCGTCTACGTAATCAGAGTATAGGTTGATGTCACCGTCTGTTTGACCTGTCAGTGCTTCTTTTACTGCTTCTTCTGCTGCCTCAAGTGATTTGCCACTTTCAACTTCAATTGCCACAAGATCAGTAATAGGAGAAATCACATTTGATGAGTTTGGTGCACGGAAGACCAACTCATGCTCCATTGGTTGCCCTGGCAAATCCATATCTACGGTGTATACGCCAGCATATTTTTCAGCATCAACAGAGATCAGTTTTCCTTGAGCTGTCCCGCCTGGTGTTAGGGTTTGGAGTGCAAGTGTACCTTGCGGTTTGCTCGAACCAACATTGATTTGACCACGGCCGTCTGTTAAGCCTAGAAACGTATCTGTAGTGATGTCCCATTGACCGTTATTGTTGTTGTCGACAAATACTACGGCATTTTTAAAATAACCATCAAAGCCTGTTAGGATTACGCCATCACGAGTTGTATTGTCATCACTACTGCCACCTGAACCACCACAACCGGTTAACGCAATTGCGACTGACGTTGCTAGTAAACTGATCTTCTTCATTCTAAATATTTCCTTGCTTGTTTAAGCTCTTTATAAGTATTCAGCACACCAAAAATTTAAGCCCAAAGTTTAGTTTGCTGATAAATTGGTCACTTTTTACCGTTGCATCCAGGCGAAAGCAAGGCACGGAAAACAGCAAAAAAACCGTAATTTTTTTTATTTATTTTCTCTATTTGTTGGATTGGTTGTTTTTCCCTAAGGCTGTCGATAAATCATATTGATTTTTAGCTCTTCGACTTTATCTGCGTATTGTGGCTTCGGTCTGAGTATGTAGCTGTAGATCTCACCATCGACAAACTTGTCATAAGGGGTATAGGCTGCATCAAAAGCCAGTGAAATCTGCCCTGTTTCTGGGTTACTGATGTACTCCAAACATTCAACGTTATAACGCGGGTTCGAGGAATCAGATGAAGAAACCAGCTCTATCCCATATTCTCCTTGACCACCCACGACATCAACGTCATACCAGGTCGCGACGTTTTCACAGTTTAAGCTAGTCCCATAAGCCTTTAGGTTAAGATCTGAGTCGATGGTTTCGTTATTTGGCCCTGCAATATTTTCTTGGTGATCAAATAGGTAGTTACCGACTTTAATAGGCAAAAATTGATGGTTTGGTATTGGTAGTAGATAGTCAAACCACGTTATTTGAAACAAGTATTGGCCTGTCATTGCACTGAGCCTTTGCTCCATTGCTTTGACATCTTTTTGCATGGTGTAACTTTCATATTGGTTACCGTCATGTACAGAGACGAAGTAATTCGTCACATCAGTCTTCACGCTAGATGGGTATTGATGTTGAAGTTGCCAGCGTTGGTTGGCTGCAAGGTAAGAATTTTGGTTTGAAATAACAATGTGTTCGTTATCGATATGATAGCTACCGACTTTGGTTAGCTGAGCTTCTGTCGGGCAGTGTGATCGATTACTTGCTGTAGCAAAATAGACCTCTTGGTTGATGAATTTAAATGCTTGGCAGTACACCACTTCATACAGAGTATATTGTCCGGCAAACTCATTACTGCTTTCCAAGCGAAACAACAACTCGCCTTCGAGTGGGTGCTGTGTTGCTAGGTCATGGTTGATGCTAGGTAGAGTGAAGTGTGCTTCTACCCACTGTTCACCGTGGTAACTATCTTGGGCGGCAATGGTCAAGCTTGGAGAGGCGGTTGTTTTAGGCGTGCCAGATAGCGTGATTAAGTGGTTTCCAGAAAGCTTTACGCCCGCCAAGTTAAGGGAAATACGCGAGGACAACAAGTCGTTATCAGGGTCATCAAACAGGTTGCTCACATTGAGTTGATAGTGGATGGCTTCAGACTCGGACAGTGTCCAGTTATCTATCTGCTGCTGAAGCTGTTGGTAAATGTCTTGTACGATAAAAGGAAGGGAATTCTCGCCGACGCCCTCAAGTGGCATTTTCGTTGGGTTTATTACTTCTGTTTGGTGGATAGAGTCGTCGCTATACCAACGTTGTGCTTCTGTCAGAGGTGGGGCGGTTTCGTGATTGGTTTGAACTTCAGGTGTGTTGGTAGGCTTCACACGGGCTAGCCCCGTATTTTCATCATCAAAAGCGGAGTTTGTTTTTCCATCAAATGAGTTGGTTTGAGGCTCAGTCAATGACTTAGTGTTCGGTTCAATAAATAAGTGATCACTCGGGCTATCTAGTTGTGTATCATCACTGGCAGATTGAAACTGACTAAAGCTCAATGTTGCTAGGAGCATAACGACTCCTAGCGTGATTTTCTTTTTCATGATGCAGCCATACGAGACTGAAGCCAACTGCGAGAGAATTTTAGGTCTTTCTCTATAAGGCTACTGCTGCACTCCAGTAGTTGACTAATTTCTTGGTTCTTGAGCCCCATCAGGTACTTCAGTTTGAGCGCATTGGATTGCCTTGGGTAGCGATCACTAAAGTTGTCTAATGCTCGGTCGAGTATAAAGAGTTGTTCAAAGCGCTGTTCACTTTGCTCTGGCTCTAGATAGAGCTGCTGCCTTTTTTGAGCCTGTTGTGAGCGTGCATTGTCGATCAAAATCTGGCGCATGATTTTAGCCGCCATCAAATAGAATTCTCTCTGAGAAGCGACTTCTGATAGGTCTGATTTTGACATTTTTAAGTAGGCTTCATGAATCAATGCGGTTGTGCTATTAACGCTATCTGCCAGAACCTGATTGGCTTCGCCATACTTTTTGGCGCTACGAGCTCTCTCTTGTTGGGCGATTTTTCTTAGTTGTAGGTAGGCAAATTGATACAGGTGATGCTCGGCTTGTTTATCACCCGATTGCCATTGGTGAATGATTTGAGTTAACGAAGTGGCTGAAGCCATTTAAATACTCTCCTTAACTTTTCTGTATTCAGAGACACTCTCAGTGCGAAGTAGCTCTGTTCCATCTTGTGTTTTTGTGAGTTGTTGCTGGTAACGATAAAGTACACCTTTGTCCCACTTCTCACCTGCGGGTAGATACTCCCATGTGGTGTACTTGGGTCTTGGTTGTTTTGGTAGATACCAGCGGACTATCAGGTTGAGTTGCTCAATGGAAGCTGTAGATGTGTCTGCTCGTACCCACCACATATCGGCAAATTGATGATTCACGTTCTGCTGATAGTGGTCTCGACTCAAAGGGCATTGGTCACCGACAAGGTCAGCACGCTTAATTAGGCCGTTTGCAATCCATAAGCAGCTTTCGTCTATCTGGTTTTGTTCGTAGGTGGTCTGACGCCATACGCCTTGATAATTCAAGCGAGTGAAGTGTTCCTTGGGAAAGGTAAACCAGATCTTTTCACCTTTGTTTGGGTGAGTAATATTCTCTCTTACACCTAACCCCTGCGATTTCTCCATTAACAGTTGAGTTGTCGGATCGAAGTTAATGGCAATCGAGCGGTATTTGTAGTCACCTTCATCGTTGAAATCATCAATAGTAAAGCCGTTCAAATCATTACGCGTGCATCCACGAGCCGCACAGTGGAAGGTTCCATAGCTATCTGGGTACTGTACTAGTGGAGTTTCCACTTGCTCAGTATCTTGGCGTGGTTGTATTTGGCAACCTCTGAAGTCATCACCAATATCAGGGTATTCCACTATGGAATTTTGAGTGATTTTATAAGTTAGCTTGCCGATAGGAGGCTTGTAATTGGGGTGATTACGCAGTCTCAGATCAAAAGCGCATAGGCGGCCGGCGTTGTCACGTTGTTTAATGATGACGTTGGTTAAATAGCGATTGATAGGCTCAAAAATAACCTGTTCAGATTGAAAGTTTTCACGAATGTACTTCTGACTCTGATTTAAATGTTCAACCGCTTCTTGTACTGACGCCAAATGATCAAGCTGTAGGTTTTTTATGTCGTCCTCCACCAGTTGGTTGAGGTCAATTTTAGTCAGCGCTTCTTGAAATCGAGCGTCACTTAATTGCGAGTCGAGTAATAAAATCTCTTGGCGATTTTTGGGTGTACTGTCTAAAGAAAGCAGCAGTCGAGTAATGTTGATACTACGGCTTGGTTTGGTCGAGATATGATTGGGCGTCAAAACCGATTGCGCTGAAACCGTAGACAATAAGTAGCCGTTTTTATCTTCCCCTAAGAAAAAGTTTACAACATCGCCCGAGCGGAATTGAAAAGCCCCTTTATCGGTTCGACCACTTAGATTCGAGCTCGTTTGGTAATAGAGACCAGTAACGGGGGAGTCGATAAAGTAGCCGGTTTCAATTGACGCATCATTGGCCAAGCAAAATGAGGGTAATAGTAGGCTTAACCATGAAAGCGTTTGATAGATGGTACGCATTTTAACTCTCGTTTTGGGTTGGAGCAGGTGCTGCTTTTTCTTCAATGGGGGTCATCATGACCAATAGCAGTTTGTGCTTGATATGTTTTGGTATCTCGGGGTTAGCAAGAATGCGGCGTCGAGTTAAATCGACAACGGCGTGCAATGGCATTTCCTGGGCAGCCAAACTTTTTGAATGAAACATCATGCTTGAAACCTCGAAAATCATGTTTTCCGCAATTTGTTTTTCTTTTTGTAGCTGTTGATTCTTTGCAACTAAAAAGTGAGTAAAGAAAGCCCCTGAGAGTGCTAACAATAGGCATAGGCTACTGGTGATAGGATTGCGTTGAAATAGGCGCAATGATGGATAAAACGGAATGCTTTTTTTCTGCGATACCGGTCTTTTGGAGAGCACTGCTTCAATATCCAGTCGAACCTTATCGATACTGGAATAACGTTTGGTTGGCGCTAAATCGGTAGCATGGTGCTGGATAGCCCAAAGATCAGATAAAGTGCGCTCATTTGGGAATAGCCAGTTCAGAAGTTTGCCTACCGAGTAAATGTCACTCAAGGGGGTCAATGTCGCTTGAGATTGTTGCTCTGGACTTGCGTACTCTTTATTGAATGCAATTAGTTGGCTGTTGCTATCCTGATTGGTTTTTTGGGTCAGATTAAAATCAATCAGCTTCACCTGCTGATTGTTGTCGATCAAAATATTGTCGGGTTTCAGATCGCCATGCACGACCCCTTGCTGATGGCTATGTTCTAGAGCATTACAAAGTTGGACAACGAGTTGAAGGCGTTCATTTTTATTGAGTTGAGTTTTGTCATAATCAGCCAGTGATTGGCCCTCGATTTGCTCCATTACGATGTAAACGGATTCGTTGTGAATACCACCGTCAAATACCTTGGCAATATTAGGATGATTCAGTTTCGCGAGTAGCTGCGCTTCTTGGAACAGTGCTTGTTGGCTGAGTATAGGTGCAAGGTCTGATTGCAGGAATTTGATCGCCAGTTTTTGCTCGAACGCTTCATCTGCGCGGCACGCAGCATACACTACTCCCATCCCACCACGACCAATCTCGTGCAGAATGCGATATTTGTCTATTTGTCGGTTGGTGTAATCCACTTGCTGAGAAGCGCTATGCTCAAGCGTAAACTGAAATATCTGATCAAGTTGATCGGACATCTCTGCTGCCACTAATGGGGCAACTTGTTTGTATAGCGAGGGGTGTTGCTTTTGTAGTTTTTCTAAGGCTTCTCTTTTTTGTTGGTCATCTAAATCCAACAGCAAGTAATACACATCGGTTTTACTTGAATCTAGCTTCACTGAACGTCGGTTTATATTTATTTTTCGGCGTACAGTGTATAGAAAAATTCAGAGGTTTCTTATTAAAATTATTGAAATTGAGAATGTTAAAGGGTTATTTGATAGATCGGGTAATAAAAAAGCAGCCAAGTTGGCTGCTTTTTAAGAACAATCTAGTCGCTTAGCGCATAGTAACAAACTCTTCCGAGCCAGTTGGGTGGATAGCAACGACAGAGTCGAAGTCTGCTTTGGTTGCGCCCATCTTCATTGCAACTCCGAAGCCTTGGATCATTTCATCAACCGTGAAGCCGATGCCGTGTAGGCCGACTACAGTCTCTTCTTCGCCAGCACAAACTAGCTTCATCTTACATGGTTGACGGTGCTTAGTTACCGCAGTGTACATTGCCGTAAAGCCAGACGTATACACTTTCACGTTGTCTTTGCCGTACTTCTCTTCAGCTTCTTGAGTTGTTAGGCCAATAGTGCCAATAGGTGGGTGGCTAAATACAACAGTTGGAACTAGGTTGTAGTCCATCTTCGCGTTGGCTTTACCGTTGAATAGGCGCTCAGAAAGCTGACGACCTGCTTTAACAGCGACAGGAGTGAGCTCGATACCGCCTTCCATGATGTCACCCACACAGTAGATACCAGGAACGTTAGTCGCTTGGAATTCGTCTACTTTGATGTAACCGCGATCATTCGTTTCAACGCCCGTTGACGCCAGGTTGATCGCATCCGTTGCTGGGTGACGACCGATTGCCCAAATAAGCTGGTCAACGTTCTGCGTGTTGCCGTTTTCTAGGTGTAGAGTCAGGCTACCATCCGCTTCTTTGACGATCTCTTTTGGAATAGAGTGTGTATGAAGCTGAGGACCTTCTGCTTCCATCACTTCTACCAATGTTTCGATGATCATAGGGTCGAAGCTACGTAGCGGTGATTCCTTGCGAACAAACAGGTGAGTCTCAGTGCCCAGCGCATTCAGTACACCTGCAATTTCTACTGCAATGTAACCTGCGCCGATAACCGCCACGCGTTTTGGCTGCTGCTCAAGATCAAAGAAGCCATTTGAGTCGATGCCGTACTCAGCACCAGGGATGTTAGGGATAGTTGGACGACCACCAACAGCGATCAGGATGTGATCAGCCGTGTAGTGCTCACCGTTTACTTCAACAGTTTTCTCATCAACAAACTTAGCAAAGCCTTTGATGACGTTTACTTTGTTGTTACCAAGAACACGATCGTAAGATTGGTGAATGCGACCAATGTAAGCTTGGCGACTTTCAACCAGTTTGCTCCAGTCAAAGCCTTTTACATCAACGTCGAAGCCGTAATCTTCAGCGTATAGATTCATTGCATCTGCGATTTGCGCGCCATGCCACATCACTTTCTTTGGTACACAACCTACGTTTACACAGGTGCCACCTAGATCTTGAGCTTCAATTAACGCTACTTTCGCGCCGTACATCGCTGCGCGGTTTGCTGATGCGATACCGCCTGAGCCACCGCCGATACAGATGTAATCAAAATGAGTCGCCATTACTTTCTCCGAGCTTTTGAATTATTGATTGCTATGCCAATGACATTGGGGCGATAAGCGCTAAACTCAATCGCAGCACATAGCTGTCCTTTGTCCCTTATCATAAATCGACAATCATCGATTTCCCAATGAGAAAAAGTGAGTGGGCTTATGACAATTAGCGATAAAGCAGAGCCTTTTGGACTCTGCTCTTTTGAAATTGATTATTCCGGTACAATCCATTCCACTTTAAAGTGACCGGTTACCGGCGCAATTGCTTCTTTTAAGAATGGCAGAATTTCACTCATTTGGCTTTCTAGCTTCCAAGGTGGATTAATGACTATCATGCCTGAGGCTGTCATTCCGCGTTCGTTGGTATCTGGGGCTACACCTAATTCGATTTGCAGAATTTTACGAATGCCGAGGCCTTCTAGTCCTTCAATCATATCTTCGATGTCGCAGCGATTAACCACTGGATACCAAATGGCGTAGATGCCCGTTGCCCAGCGCTTGTAGCTTTGGAAGATTGCTTGCACCACATCACGATACTCTTTTGCAAGTTCATAAGGCGGGTCGATCAGCACAAGGCCACGACGCTCTTGTGGTGGTAAGCTCGCTTTTAGACGCTTGAAGCCATCTTCTTTATAGATAGCGACTTGGTGGTCACGATGGAACTCTTGCTCAAGCAGCGGGTGGTCTGCTGGGTGAAGCTCGGTTAATACCATGCGATCTTGCGGACGAATTTGTGCGCGAGCAACGCGTGGTGAGCCAGGGTAGTAGCGTAGGTTGTCACCGTTGTTCAGCGTTTTTATCGCGTCTAGGTAGCCTTGAATGTCTGCTGGAATCTCTTTTTGATCCCAAACTCGCGCAATACCTTGCTTATATTCACCGGTTTTCTCCGACCATTCGTGAGTAAGGTCGTAGCGACCAACGCCAGAGTGGGTGTCATGATAGACAAAAGGCTTATCCTTCTGCTTAAGAGAATCAAGGATAAGGCTTTGAACAATATGCTTAATTACGTCGGCATGGTTGCCTGCGTGAAAGCTATGGCGATAACTTAACAAAATATTTCTCTCAGAATAGGTGCAAAGAGCATGATGAATGATGGCTCTTAGTATACGTTACTATTGAAAATTGCTGAACCTACCTATATTTACTATCTAAGACGAACAAGAAATAAAAGATGTCGCGAGATAACATCTTCGAATCAAAAGGAATGCTTTATGTCTAACCCTCTACTGACTTTCACGGATCTTCCTCCGTTTTCACAGATTAAGCCTGAGCACGTAAAACCAGCGGTTGAGCAAGCGATTGAAGCATGCCGAACTAAGATTGAACTTGTTTTAAAAGATAACGCTTCTCCAAGCTGGGCGAATTTAGTGGCGCCTATCGAAGAGGTAGATGACCGTTTAAGCCGCATTTGGTCACCAGTGAGCCATATGAATTCTGTGGTGAATAGCGATGAGTTGCGTGATGCGTACGAGAGCTGTTTGCCACTATTGTCTGAATACGGCACTTGGGTTGGACAACATAAAGGCCTATTTGAAGCGTATAAAGCGATCAAAGCGAGCGATGAGTTTGCGACATTAAACCAAGCGCAGAAGAAAACCATCACCGATTCATTGCGTGATTTTGAATTATCGGGTATCGGGCTTCCGGCTGATGAACAACACCGTTACGGTGAGATCAGCAAACGTATGTCTGAGTTAGGTTCTAAGTTTTCTAACAATGTGCTTGATGCCACTATGGGTTGGACAAAGCATGTTGCAGACGAAAAAGAGTTGGCTGGCATGCCGGAATCAGCGTTAGCGGCTGCCAAAGCGGCGGCGGAAGCCAAAGAGCTTGAGGGTTATCTACTTACGTTGGATATCCCTTCTTACCTTCCAGTGATGACTTATTGTGACAACCAAGAGCTACGTAAAGAGCTGTATGAAGCGTACGTGACCCGCGCGTCAGATCGTGGTCCGAAAGCGGGCGAGTGGGATAATAGCGAAATCATTAACGAGCAACTTAAATTGCGTCATGAGATCGCTCGTATGCTTGGTTTTAATACCTACAGCGAGAAGTCGTTAGCCACCAAGATGGCAGAGAATACCTCTCAGGTACTTGGTTTCTTAAATGATTTAGCAAGCAAAGCGAAACCGCAAGGCGAACGTGAAGTTGAAGAGCTGCGCCAGTTTGCTAAAGCAGAGTTTGGTGTTGATGAGCTCAACCTATGGGATATCGCTTATTACAGCGAAAAACAAAAGCAGCACCTATTCCAAATTTCAGACGAAGAGCTGCGTCCTTACTTCCCAGAGGCGAAAGCGGTAAGCGGTCTGTTTGAAGTGCTTAAGCGTGTGTTTGGCATGTCAGTTCAAGAACGTGAAGGTGTGGATACTTGGCACGAGTCTGTCCGCTTCTTTGACATCTTTGATGCGGATAACAATCTACGTGGCAGCTTCTACCTTGACCTCTATGCGCGTGAACACAAACGTGGTGGCGCTTGGATGGATGAGTGTCGTGTACGTCGTATCAATGCTGAAGGCGAACTGCAATCACCAGTGGCTTACTTAACGTGTAACTTTAACCGTCCTGTTGGTGATAAGCCCGCACTGTTTACTCATGATGAAGTGGTCACGCTGTTCCACGAATTTGGTCACGGTATTCACCATATGTTGACGAAAGTCGATTCGGGCGCAGTGTCAGGTATCAATGGCGTGCCTTGGGATGCGGTTGAGTTGCCAAGTCAGTTCCTTGAGAACTGGTGTTGGGAAGAAGAGGCGCTGGCGTTTATTTCTGGTCACTTTGAAACAGGTGAGCCGTTACCAAAAGAGATGCTAGAGAAGATGCTAGCGGCGAAGAACTTCCAATCAGCGATGTTTATCTTGCGCCAACTAGAGTTCGGTCTATTTGATTTCACGTTGCACACTGAATTCGATCCAGAAGTCGGCCCACGCGTTCTTGAGACTCTGGCTGAAGTGAAATCGAAAGTCGCCGTTCTGCCTAGCTTAGAGTGGAACCGCTTCTCTCACAGCTTTGGTCATATATTCGCAGGTGGTTACAGCGCAGGTTACTACAGCTATCTTTGGGCAGAAGTCTTGTCGTCAGATGCTTTCTCTCGTTTTGAAGAAGAGGGCATCTTTAACGTTGAAACGGGTCAAAGCTTCCTGAACAACATCCTAGAAATGGGAGGTAGCGAAGAGCCAATGGAGCTATTTAAACGCTTCCGCGGTCGTGAGCCAGAAATTGATGCACTGTTACGTCATTCTGGTATTAGCGCTTAACAAGAATCTGACTGAATAGGTATAAGCTTAAGCCCTTGCTTCATTTTATGAGGCAAGGGCTTTGTTTATTGGTATTATTGGCAACTTAGTTAGCAAGGAGGTTATATGCTCAATTTATCTAAAGCATTGTTAGTGAGTCTTTTTTTACTTGTTGGTGCATCAGGGTGCGCTGAATTAAAAGAGGCAGGGACGGCGATTGGTCATGCGACACGCGATACAACCAAAGCAATTGGTCATGCATCACGTGACGCAGTTAACTCGGTCAAAGATGACTTGAGTTCTGAAGACTAGTTTTCAACTTTATTGCGAATGAGTTTATCAGCGGATAATGGGCCTGGTCCCCATACGACAACGATCAGTAACATTAATCCCCAAAGCTGGTGGTCATAGAAACCTTTGTCCCATAAGACAGGGTAAGAGACGACCGCAATAATATTGAAGACAAACAGAATGGCTGACATTGGTCTTGTTAATAGGCCAATGGCAACAAATACCGGCAAGATTAACTCGGCGGCAGTACCCATATAGGCCGCCAGTTGCCAAGGTAAAAGTGGTACTTGGTATTCATATTCGAATAAAAACAGGGTGCTATCCCAAGTCGATATCTTAGTCAGACCAGAATTAAAAAATACCCATGCGACCCAAAGTCGGCAAAAGAGCAGTAGCAGTGGAACAAAGGCAAATTGCGCTTTGTCGATGGCTGAGTCATAGCCTTTCAGTAAGTTTGTTATTGAGTTCGACATCTATCTTTCCTTTTATCGCGCAAGCGAAAACCCAGCGACTAATTCGCTTTCAACTAAAAAATTAAGGTGTGGCAGTTGCTCTGGTGGGATCTCACCAAGCGTACAACCTGAATGAATGTACTGCAGTAAGGAGAAGGCATCACTGTCGAGTGATTGAGTCCATAACCGCCCATCATTGATGCAGCAAATTGCGCCTTGCTCTGTTTCATTCAGCTCTAAACCATCAAAGCTTTGTTGTTCAATTGCTTGGCGTAGTGAGAAAACGGCATATTGCGAGTGAAAGGGAATCACCCCTGGTGCTAAATGAAAGTGAATCATTGGCTGCTCTTCCGGTGGCACTTCGCTGAGCCTAGCAAGAGGCCATAGATCTTCCGGTTGGCGAATACTCCCTTGTAGTTGCTGCGCCAGATCGATATGCCATTCAAAGCGCGCAACTTCAGATGCGTACGGAGCGGCATCTACCACGGCTGGAAAACGCTCAATCGTGTCGCAAAAGTGCTCACCGTAGTAAGTCACGTCTCCCTCTTCTAATGGGTAACGGAGGACGTGCTGACGAGCAAGCTGAGTGAAGCACTCGTCACCGACTAGAGCACAAACCATAGGGTAGGTTGCTTCTAAAACTTCACTTAAACTCATGATGAAGTTATTACGGTAGATCTGCATTCGTTCATCCGCTGTAAACAGATCACTTTCGATATTGCACTCTTCCCCTTTCGCTTGGTAATGAAGCGCTGCAGAAAAGGTTTGTTGTAATTTGGCGAGAGCTAATGTCATGAAGCAATCCTCTCAGCCGTTTGGGATTCAAAAGTGAGTAAGCGAGCATTGGCTTTATCTGCTTCTGCGAGCAAAACTTCTGGTTGCGGGATATCCAAATCCCATTCAATCAGAGTGTGGCGCGAGCCATATTGGCTTAACCATTGCTCATATAGCTTCCAAACCTCATCGCTAACGGGTTTGCTATGGGTATCAATCCAAATCTCACCTTTTTCTAGCTGTTTGACGGTAAATCCTGCCAAATGAATTTCATCCACACATTCAGCTGGAATGGCATCAAGGTAGGTTTTGGTATCGAAGCCGTGGTTAAACGCAGAGACATGAATATTGTTCAGGTCGAGCAGCAAGCGGCAATCTGTGCGACGTTGTACTTCAGTCAAAAAATCCCATTCGCTAATCGTTGAGTGTTGGAATTTCACATAGCTAGACGGATTCTCAATCAGAATGGGTCTTTGTAGATAATCTTGGACTTCATCGACGTTGCGACAAAATACTTGCAATGCTTCTTCGGTGTAAGGTAGTGGTAGTAGGTCATTAAAGTAGTGACCACCATTTTCACTCCAACTTAAATGGTCAGAGACAAGAAAAGGTTGTACTTCATCGACTAACTGTTTGAGCTGCTTTAAGTGATTTTGGCTGACACGCTCTACGCTACCGAGCGATAAACCAATACCATGGCAACTGATTTGATAGTGTTCGACAAGTTGACGCAGCGTTTGTCGTGCTGCCGAGTAAGGCTGAAAATAGTTTTCGCTATGAATTTCTAACCACGAGAGCGCAGGCTGTTGAGTGGAGAAAAAATCCAGATGAGGTGATCGCAGCCCTACACCAATGTGTTTGTGATAGTTATTGTTGTTCACGTGCGAGTCCTTTGCGAGCGGTAATTGATGGGCGGCCCGTTGAGCCTAAGCCGCCACATCGATTAGGTAGCAGATAAGAATTATGAAGACTGAGTGCTACCACCAGTTAACTTGCCGCAAAGTCCTTTAGGAACAACAACAAATGCATCGGTTTGGTTATCTTCTTTTGCTGTACCTGCACATGAGCTTGTTTTAGTTGCACAGTCATTTTTGCCCGCTTTAGATACGCCATAGCATTTCTCTTTTTCTGCTGCAAAAGCAGGTGCAGCAGTAAGCATTGTGCCACCTAGAGCTAGAAGACCAGTAACAGCAGCAGTAACAGCAAGATTTGATTTTTTCATCGTAATTTCCTCAGACTTTTATTTACTTTTCCTTGAGTTTCATTGGGCAAGTTAACCAAGGGTGTTTAGCTAACATGCTTATTCAAAAGGATAGAAAAGCAGCAAAAAAACTTTCAAAAAAATTATAGAAAAAGTGATTTTTATTATTTTTATTGGTTTAAGTTTATGAATAATAAGGTGAAAATTGATCGGAATATTTTATTGGTTTTCTTCTGAAATGCGGGCTCTGTTTAGGTTATAATCACTTTTCATGTATAGATAACCAGTAGCTGAGCCCCGAATGGATCCTTCATTACTTCTCGACGGTCTAAACGACAAGCAGCGTGAAGCCGTTGCCGCCCCACTAGAAAACTTACTTGTACTTGCTGGTGCGGGGAGTGGTAAAACACGAGTCTTGGTGCACCGCATTGCGTGGCTGATGTCCGTTGAGCAAGCCTCACCATTTTCGATTATGTCTGTAACCTTTACTAACAAGGCGGCGGCAGAGATGCGTGGACGTATTGAAGAGCTCATGATGGGCAGTGCGTCAGGGATGTGGAATGGTACATTCCATGGTATCTGTCACCGAATCTTACGCGCTCATTATCTTGATGCTAAGTTGCCAGAAGATTTTCAAATTATCGATACGGATGATCAAGTTCGTCTTCTTCGTCGCCTTATTAAAGCTCAGAACCTAGACGAGAAACAGTGGCCAGCGAAGCAAGCAGCGTGGTGGATTAATGGTAAGAAAGATGAAGGCTTACGCCCAAGTCATATTGATGCGTACCATGATCCGATCACTAAAACTTACCTCCAGCTTTATACCGCTTATCAAGAAGCATGTGATCGTGCAGGTTTGGTTGATTTCGCAGAAATCTTGTTGCGTACGCATGAGTTATTGCGTGATAAAAAACACATCCGTGAGCACTACCAAGCACGCTTCAAGCACATCTTAGTTGACGAATTCCAAGATACTAACAACATTCAATATGCTTGGCTGCGCATGATGGCGGGCCCAGATGCGCACGTTATGATTGTGGGTGATGACGACCAATCTATCTATGGTTGGCGCGGCGCTAAAATTGAAAACATCGAGAAGTTTACGCTTGAGTTCCCAAGTGTTAACACGGTGCGACTAGAGCAGAATTACCGTTCAACGAAAACCATCCTTGAAGCATCGAATACCCTGATTGCCAACAATACTGAGCGCATGGGCAAAGAGCTGTGGACTGATGGTGCGGAAGGTGAGCCTATCTCTGTTTACTCAGCCTACAACGAGTTAGATGAAGCCCGCTTTGCAGTTAACAAAATTAAAGAGTGGCAAGACAAGGGCGGAATTCTTAACGATGCGGCGATGTTGTATCGAAACAACGCCCAGTCTCGTGTACTTGAAGAAGCCTTGATTCAAGCTGGATTGCCGTATCGTATCTATGGTGGCATGCGATTCTTCGAGCGCCAAGAGATCAAAGATGCGCTGAGCTATCTTCGCTTAATGTCGAACCGTAACGACGATGCCGCCTTTGAGCGAGTGGTGAATACGCCAACGCGTGGTTTGGGTGATAAAACACTAGAGACGATTCGTTTCGCTGCTCGCGATCAGGGCAGCACCATGTGGCAAGCCAGTATTCGATTGTTGGAAGATAAAGTTTTAGCAGGTCGAGCTGCGGGCGCGCTGAGTCGCTTTGTTGAGTTGGTTAATGCGCTAGAAGATGACACCTGTGAAATGCCACTGCATGAACAGACAGACCATGTGATCAAATACTCCGGCCTGTTTGCGATGTACGAGCAAGAAAAAGGCGAGAAATCAAAAGCTCGTATTGAAAACTTGGAAGAACTGGTTACCGCAACCCGTCAGTTTGAAAAGCCAGAAGAAGCGGATGAAATGACCCTGCTGACGGCGTTCTTGACTCACGCTGCATTAGAAGCCGGTGAGGGTCAAGCGGATGAGTTTGACGATGCAGTGCAATTGATGACTCTGCACAGTGCGAAAGGTCTAGAGTTTCCATTAGTTTTCATGGTTGGTGTTGAGGAGGGAATGTTCCCAAGCCAAATGTCAGCTGAAGAAGCAGGGCGTTTGGAAGAGGAGCGTCGTCTTTGCTACGTTGGTATGACCCGAGCGATGGAAAAGCTTTACATCACTTACGCTGAAATGCGCCGCTTATATGGCCAAGATAAATACCATAAGCCGTCGCGTTTTATTCGCGAATTACCGGAAAAGTGTTTGGATGAAGTGCGTATGAAAGCGCAAGTCAGCCGTCCAACCAGTGCAGGCCGCTTTAGCCAAACGGTAGTAAAAGAGACCTTCAATGAAACTGGTTTTAGCCTTGGCTCACGAGTCATGCACCCGAAATTTGGTGAAGGCACTATCATCAACTTTGAAGGTAGTGGTCCACAAAGCCGAGTGCAAGTTGCCTTTAACGGTGAAGGGATTAAGTGGTTAGTGACTGCTTACGCTAAGTTAGAAACCCTATAAATATTCAGCCTCTATTGAGAGTATTATTATCAAAAGAATTGGGCTTGCTGCAAGGCAACAAGTGAGTGAAGTCCCTGAGCATAGGGAACCTATGTGATGGGGTGAACAAGCGAAGTTAACGTAGCGGCGAGTTCAATTATGCAGATAAAAAGATAAAGAAAAACCCCGAGGGCTTGCGCCCATCGGGGTTATAGTCTTACTCGCAGCAATCCGGCTACTAAAAGTGCTCCATGCATCAAATCCTTGATAGTATGCTGATGTCCTTCAGCTTAGTCCTTTTCTCGCCATCCTAGCGGTGTCCTTGACCCTATCCTGGTTCACTAACAATCCTCGTTAGCTCTCTTCGCTTGTTCCCTGAGCGGTGTCCTTTTCATCATCCTGATGATTAGTCCTTTCCTCGTCCAGAGGTGTCCATTTCCCATCCTTAGTAGCAACCATCCTAGTTACTATTTGCGTCCGTTCAATGTCCAATTTGCTATCCGTGCCGACTACTCATCCTAAGTAACCGTATCTTCTTCCTGAAGATTACCTAATCCGTGGTAATTTCCTGTTCCGTGTCAGCATCCTTCCGACAGGATTAATATTACGCTATTAACTCCGCTGAGCAATATGACGCAAACGGTTTTCTATATAAAAATTCGTTTGTATTTTATACGTATCATTTAAAATCAATGAGTTATTGTTTGTAAGTTGAATTTTTCTATGCGCAAAAGCTATTTTTACTCACTTGCTTGTGAGAGATCTCGCACAAGCAAGTGAGCTGATCGTCGTTATTGCCCGATTGCGGTCCCTTCTCTACGTGGATCTGCTGCGCCCTGAAGTTGGTCATCTTGCAATAAAATAGCGTGAATTCCAGAGTTTAAGTCGCGAACATTGACCTTAAAGCCCATTTCTTCCAGCGCAGCCTGATGGCTTTCAGCGGGCGTACCTTGCTCTATATCGAGAGTACCGAACCGATTTAGTAAATGAGGCTGATTGGCTGCTTGCTGAATATCCATGTCCCACTGGGTATGCGCAATAATCGCTTGTGCGACATAGCCAATAATTCGGCTACCACCAGGTGAACCGATCGCCATATAGGGCTGATCGTTTTGCATGATAATGGTTGGTGCCATGGAAGAGCGTGGACGTTTGCCGGGTTCTAGCCTGTTTGCTATCGGTTTTCCATCTTTATGGGTTCGGAAAGAAAAGTCAGTTAGCTCATTGTTTAGTAAGAATCCGTTCGTCATCAGGCGTGAACCAAATGCATTTTCAATCGTTGTCGTGATAGAAACAACATTGCCAGCCTTGTCGACTACATTGAAATGGCTGGTAGATGGTAGCTCAATCGACTCGTCACTGCTTTGGCGGAGCGCGTAACTCCACGGTGGAATGCCAGCGTCAACCGAGTCTAATGCTTGCCCTGGCTTGATCAGCTTCGCTCGTTGTATTAGATAGGCTTTATCAAGCAAACCTTGCGTTGGCATAGGCACAAAGTCTTCATCCGCCATATACATCCCACGATCGGCAAACGCCAGACGAGATGCGTCAGCAATAACTTGCCACGATTTTGGATTGTCTGGTCCCCACGTTTTAAGATCAAACTGCTCTGTCATGGTGAGAACCTGGCCGACAGTGAGAGCGCCAGAACTTGGCGGCCCCATGCCACAAACATCGAAACTCTGATAAGCAGAACAAACAGGTTGGCGCTGTTTAATCGAATACGTATCTAAGTCTTTCTGGCTGAGTACGCCCGGATTACCGGGTGCGTTTTGGACTGTTTTGACAATATCGTTGGCGATTTTACCTTGGTAGAACGCTTTTGCACCTTGCTGAGCAATGGCTGTGAGTGTTTTGGCGTATTCAGGGTTTTTGAGTTGTGTTCCAGCGGCTTTAGGTGAGCCATCGGTTTCAAAGAAGTAGGCTTTGGTTGATGTAAACCGACTCAGCCGTTCGGCGTCTTTTTCAATCAGAGTTGCAAGGCGAGGGCTGATTTCAAAGCCTTGCTCAGCGACTGAAATGACAGGCTTGATCAACTCCGCCCATTCCAATTGGCCATATTTCTGGTGCGTGTCCCACATCAGTTTGACTGTCCCCGGGGTGCCAACAGAGCGTCCACCGACAACGGCATCATAAAACTTGAGCGGCTCGCCGTTTTCGTTTTGGAATAAACGAGGCGTCGCATTGAGTGGGGCGGTTTCACGTCCATCGTATGTGGTGAGTTGCTGTTTTTCTGCATCCCAGTAGACCAAGAAAGCGCCGCCACCAATACCAGAGGACTGAGGCTCTACTAACCCTAGCATTAATTGAGTTGTCACCATCGCATCAATGGCGTTGCCTCCTTTGGCTAATATGTCAGCACCAGCTTGAGTTGCGATTGGGTTTGCGGCTGTCACCATCCAATCTTTGGCTGTGACCAGTTGTTTTTGTTCAAGGCCACTACTTTGTTCTGGTGCGATGGAGTCAGCGGCTTGGTTGGCCCAAGCTGCGGTTGATGTTGCAAGCAAATAGGTGGTGAGAAGTGTCAATTTCCACTGCATTTTTATTCTCCTTTCTTGGTATGCCAGATTCAGAGTGACAGTGGATATGGATAAGGTCTAAAGGTTTGTTACGAAATTGTAACCCTGAATCAAATCTTAGACAGTTGGATGCTTAAAGCAGGCCGAGTAATGTCGTTGTTGATTGCCATAGAATGCTCAATCCAATCACAGAGAAAAGTACGCCACAAAGCCCATCGACATAGATAGCCATCGCTTTGACTTTTTTTTGCATACGCTGAGTAGACAATGCCCAAGCTAAGAATGAGAACCACACCAATGATAGGCTCCATAAAATCATGAGCGCGATGCCTTTGCCAGTCAGCGACATTGTGGCTGGAACTAAACTCGACATCAGACTGACGAAAAAGACCAGAGCTTTAGGGTTGAGAATATTGGTCGCAAAGCCTCGGGAGAAAGCTTGGCGCTTATTGGTCAGTAGTAAGCTTGGATCTTCAATATTTTGTTGTTCACTTTGCTTAGATTGTACTGATTGCCATGTGCCTTTTAGGGCGCCGTAACCTAGGTATGACAAGTAGCTACCGCCTGCAATTTGCAATAGGGCAAAAAGGGTTGGCTGTTGGTGAACAAGGTAGCTGACGCCAGTAAGGCTCAATATTGAGTGAAGTAAAATGCCGCAAGATAAACCCAGCGCAATGTATAGCCCAGTCTGTCGACCATATCGCGTGGCATTTTGTACCACTAAAGCGAAATCGGGCCCAGGGCTCATTAAGGCGATAAAGTGGACTGAAGCTAGTGTAGCGAGGATGGTGAATTCGCTCATGATGTCGTACCTAAAAATTAATGAGCTACCATTATGTCGCGTTCACTTCGGAGGTGATTGTAAATAACTGACACTAACTGATTTGAGAAGGAGGTACGCCATAAGTTGATTTAAACGCTTTGCTGAAATGTGCTTGATCATAAAAGCCAATTTGCAGCGCGACTTCGGTGCCACACACTCCTGCTTTTAATAACCTCATTCCTTGCTCTAAACGTAAACGACTCAGCCATGCATAAGGGGTTAGACCTACCTTTGCTTTGAAATGACGCTGGAACTGAGTTGGGCTTAACTGGCAAAGCTCAGACAGCTGTTCGAGTCTGACAGGTTGATCAAGGTTTTCCATTAAGAACTCTTTCAAAGTGGCAACAGATTGATTACCAAGCGGAATACAGTTCTTTTGCTCTATGCTTCCATAGCGTTCGAATAATTGACTTAAGCCTTCATAAGGAAGGCAATCTTTAGTGAGCTGAGGAAGATTGTGCAGAGCTAGGGAGTTGTGTAAATGTACTAAAGGAGCAAATACTCGAGGGTCCTGAACCACTAACTGATTGAAACTCAAGATATCTCCGGATCGTTTTAGATCGGCAAGATCAGAAAGCCATTTAGGATCAATGGAAAAGACTTTAACTTGATAGCCTGAATCAGACTTTGAATACCCATCATGCAGTTCATCTGGCGGCATGATCACCATTTGCCCTGGGCCGACTTGATGAGATTGACCTTGGTGATAAAATTTTTGTTCGCCATGAGTGATAAGACCAATGTGAAAATCAAGATGATAGTGACGCTGAAAGGCGAAGTTTTGATAGTTCGCGTTAATCAGGTTTATCTCTTTATTTTGTGTGGTGTGGTAATCGACCTTATCCATAATACAAAAAAGCTTGGTGAATATTTCACCAAGCTTATAACGCTATATCGTCGCTGTCTTGTAAAAAACGATCATTTAGCGAGTGATGTTTTACGTGTCTGACGACTGGTTTTGATTCCATCCACACTAAACACCACCAAGGCTCCCCAAATAAAAGCGAAGGTGATGGCTTTGTCTGCGGTAAAAGCTTCGCCGTAAACCAAGACGGCAAGTAGGAACATCAGGCTTGGCCCAATGTACTGGAAAAAACCTAACGTCGAGAGCTTTAGGCGAGTGGCAGCACCTGTAAAGCAAAGTAGTGGCAGGGTAGTAATCACACCGGCTGAAATCAAAAGTAAGTTAAGGGTGATTGGGTTCGCCATTAAATCTGAAGTTGAGCTGTCAGCTATCCACAATAAATAGATTGCGGCTGCTGGAAGCAAAATCAGAGTTTCGATGAATAATCCTGTTTGCGCATCTAGGCTGACTTTCTTTCTTAACAGGCCATAGCAACCAAAACTCAAAGCTAACACAATAGCTACGACAGGCACAGAGCCAAAGGCGATCAGCTGAACCAATACGCCGCAGCTTGCTAAAACAACAGCAAACCATTGCATTTTACGTAAGCGCTCGCCAAGGAACAGCATTCCAAGCAGCACATTGATCAGTGGGTTGATGTAGTAGCCCAAGCTCGCATCGAGCATATGGTTGGTGTTGACCGCCCAGATGAAAATCAACCAGTTTGCAGCGATGACGATGGAGGTGGCCAATAAGTATGTCATCTTGATTTTTGATTTAAGAACATCACGAACGCCGCGCCAACGCCTTCCAAAATGAAGTAGGGCAGCCAATAGGAAAAACGACCAAACGACGCGATGGCTGAGGATCTCTAGCGGAGAAACATCACTAATGGTTTTAAAGTAGATTGGGGCGATTCCCCACATGGTATACGCGCCAATAGCAAGTAGGACGCCTTGCTTTGCTCTCTGTTGTTCTTCTGGGGTCATGCGCGTTTTCTCAACACTATATTTACAAAATGAAACATCCAGTATACGAACGACGCTCTAAATCACCTAACAATTTGCAGTTTTATTCACCATCAATCCCCATTACAATTAGCGCTTTGCTTTTTGCACCTCCATACCTATCCCTATTGAGAATTGAATGACTGCCACACTGCTCGCTGAACAACCTGATTCGATGGCCACTCCTCAAAGCGTACTTGAGGAGATTTTTGGCTATCAAGAATTTCGCGATGGTCAGCAAGAGGTGATTGAAGCGGCCGTCGCTGGGCAAGATAGCCTAGTGATTATGCCGACCGGTGGTGGTAAGTCGCTCTGTTACCAAATTCCGGCATTAGTAAGAAATGGCCTAACCTTAGTCATATCGCCGTTGATTTCCTTGATGAAAGACCAAGTGGATCAGCTGAAGGCAAATGGGGTGGCGGCAGAGTGCATTAACTCATCTATGCCGCGAGAAGAGTTGATTTCGGTGTATAACCGGATGAATTCAGGTGCGATCAAATTGATTTATGTATCGCCTGAGCGGGTGCTGATGCGTGATTTTATTGAGCGTTTAGAGCACTTGCCACTCTCGATGATTGCGGTAGATGAAGCTCACTGTATCTCTCAATGGGGACATGACTTTAGGCCGGAGTACGCGTCTCTTGGTCAACTGAAGCAATACTTCCCGCATGTGCCTTTTATGGCGCTAACCGCAACCGCAGATGACGCAACGCGTAAAGATATTATGCAGCGTCTGCAGTTGACTGAGCCACACAGTTATTTAGGTAGCTTTGACCGCCCAAATATTCGCTACACCTTAGTTGAAAAGCATAAACCGGTTTCTCAAGTCGTCCGCTTTTTGGAAAACCAACGTGGTCAGTGCGGCATCATTTATTGTGGTAGCCGTAAAAAAGTGGAAATGGTTACAGAGAAGCTGTGTAACAACGGTTTGCGAGCGGCCAGTTATCATGCAGGGCTAGAGACCGACGAACGGGCATACGTACAAGAAGCCTTCCAACGCGATGATATTCAAATTGTGGTGGCGACAGTGGCGTTTGGTATGGGCATTAACAAACCCAACGTACGTTTTGTTGTGCACTTCGATATTCCTCGTAACATTGAGTCTTACTATCAAGAGACAGGACGTGCAGGTCGCGACGGTTTACCCGCTGAAGCGATGATGTTGTACGATCCAGCTGATATCAGTTGGTTGCGCCGAATGCTAGATGAAAAAGACGAAGGCCCGCAAAAGCAGGTTGAAGCGCATAAACTGAATGCGATGACCGCGTTCGCTGAAGCGCAAACGTGCCGTCGTCAGGTTCTACTTAATTACTTTGGCGAATATCGTGAGAAGCCTTGTGGCAACTGCGACATCTGCCTTGATCCACCAAAACACTTCGATGCGACGGAGCAATCACAAAAAGCGCTCTCTTGTGTGTATCGCGTTAATCAGAGTTTTGGTATTGGTTATGTCGTTGAAGTACTGCGTGGTATGCAAAACATCCGTGTGCGAGAGAATGGTCATGACAAACTCTCTACTTATGGTATTGGCTGTGAAAACAGCCACGACTATTGGGTGAGTATCTTCCGTCAGTTGATTCATAAAGGACTACTGACACAAAATATTACCCGCAACTCGACATTGCAACTGACCGAAGAAGCGCGTCCTTTATTGAGAGGGGAAATGTCGCTGGAGTTGGCTGTGCCTCGCCTTGATACTGCGGCTCGGGCTGCGAAATCAGATAAGTTGTCGAGTAAGAATTACGATAAGAAGTTGTTTGCTAAG